>Ga0194050_1000111_pt1 | contig 25743 bp, 22 predicted proteins | sample SepL2310m_MetaG_FD_148657 | JGI IMG/M metagenome (GOLD analysis project Ga0194050, IMG submission 148657) | Anoxic zone freshwater microbial communities from boreal shield lake in IISD Experimental Lakes Area, Ontario, Canada - Sep2016-L239-10m | ecosystem: Environmental > Aquatic > Freshwater >...
GGTGTTACACCGATGTGATGGCAGCACATTTAGCGGGAGTGACCACTGCTGTTGCTACCTGCGGAACTGCTTTTGGTGATGAACATATCCGAATATTGCGCAGACTTTTAATGGATGATGATTCTTTTCGCGGTGAAGTAATTTTTACATTTGATGGAGATGCAGCGGGCCAAAAAGCGGCGATGCGGGCCTTTGGTGATGATCAAAAATTTGTAACGCAAACATTTGTTGCAGTTGAGCCAAATGGGTTGGATCCATGTGATCTTCGAATTAAAAGTGGAGATGCTGCTGTCCGCGATTTAGTTGCTAAGCGAGTACCGCTTTTTGAATTTGCGATTAAAACACATTTAAAAAATTATGATTTAGCGACAGCGGAAGGAAGAGTGGCAGGATTACGCGAGAGTGCTCCGCTAGTTGCAAAAATTCGTGATCGTTCACTGCGTCCGGAATACACCAGAGCACTTGCAGGTTGGTTAGGAATGGATATTGAAGCAGTTAGAGATGCTGTTGGCCGGAATTCAGGAGGGCGCGAAAGTGCACGTGCGCCAAGACCGGATCAAGCTAGCCCTACAATTACTTTAGAACGAGAAGCGTTAAAAATTATTTTGCAACAACCAGCAGTAAGTGCACTTTGGAGCGAGATCGAAGCTCGTGATTTTAGTGATCCACTTTATGAAGTGATCCGAACTCTAATCGGTGAAGGATTGCAAAATCCGGCACAGTTAATTGAAAATCAAGATGAGGTAATCCAAGGATTATTACGTGAGTTGCTGGTGGAGCCAATTCAAACTGGTGAGATCAATCAAAGATATGCCGAAAGTGTTTTTGCGCGGTTGCGCGAAGTTTCCCTCACTCGCCAGGTAGCTGAGATTAAATCTAAATTGCAACGAATCGATCCCGAAGAAGAGCAATACATGGGGATTTTTGGGGAACTAGTGGCTCTCGAGGCTAAGCGGCGTGCATTGCACGATCTCGGTCTTGGGGAGTTGGCTTTTTAGGAAGGGCAGCCGCTTCAAGATTTAACTCAGGTTGCCACCTGCGATAAGGTTTACTCCTATTCCCTGATAGCTCAATTGGCAGAGCAGCCGGCTGTTAACCGGCAGGTTCTTGGTTCGAGTCCAAGTCAGGGAGCCCACAAAAAGCTCTCAGAAAGGGCACCGCCTTTATTGAAACTTATGCAGTTAGGTAGGAAGATGAAATTAACTGGGGCGATCTTTAAGTCAACAACAGCTAAATTTAAAGGCGCGAAAAGTGGCAGCAAAATCGTGGTCGCATTTATGGCTGGTGTTGCCGTAGCCGGTGGCGGCGCATATGCAGTGACTTCTGCCACGCCCACTGTCGCAGCATGTGTTGATACCAAAACCAAAGTTATGTACTACTCATTAACGGCTAAATGTCCGGTCGGTCGTTCACTACTTAGTTGGAGCGTTACTGGCCCGCAAGGCGCCGCAGGTCCTGCTGGAGTAGATGGAATCACCAAAGATAATTCTGGAAATTTATCAATAAAAGATATTGCAGCGAAAGTTCTTCCTTCAGTTGTTTCGATTTCAGTAACCACGCCGACTGGTTCTGGAACTGGATCAGGTTCAGTAATCCAAAGTGATACAACTAAGAGTTACATTATTACAAATAACCATGTTATTAACGATGCAGTTTCGAGTGGCACTGTAAAAGTAGAGTTAAAAAGTGGTGAAAAAGTTAACGCAACTATTCGTGGTCGAGACATTGCATATGATTTAGCTGTTCTTCAAATCTCAAAAGGTAATCTTCCAGTGATGGAGATTGGCGATTCAAGTAAAGTAGTAATTGGAGATTTATCAATTGCAGTTGGATCACCACTCGGATTATCTGGAACCGTAACTAGTGGAATTATTTCGGCGCTCAATCGCCCAGTTAGTACTGGTAGTTCTGCATCAACCGAATCATTTATTGATGCAATTCAAACTGATGCCGCTGTAAATCCTGGTAACTCAGGTGGACCGCTGGTAAATGGCCAAGGTCAAATGATTGGCGTTAACTCTGCGATTGCATCACTTGCTGATTCAACATCAGGACAAGCTGGAAGTATTGGGCTCGGGTTTTCAATTCCGGTAAATCAAGCGATGCGAGTTGCCCGCGAAATTATTGAAACTGGTAAATCAACCAGACCTTTAATGGGTGTAAATATCGATCCAACTTTCACTGGGATTGGTGGAAAAATAATTGGTTTAACTGCAGGTGGAGCTGCTGATAAAGCTGGAATTCCAGTAAACAGCGTGATCAGAGGAATCGATGGCTTTGTAATTAACAGTGATGTTGAAGCAATTGTCAGAATTCGCTCATATGCTCCAAATGCCACCGTAAGCGTTCTGGTTGATTTACCAACTAGTGGTCAACAAACATTTACGGTGAAACTTGGTAGCGCTCTTTCAAATCCTTAATCTCTAATTTACACAGTAGAAATATGAAGGGATATCATTAAGCCATGGCTCAATTTCAGCTGCAAATTAAACTTCCTGATCGTCCCGGCTCGCTCGGCACAGTTGCCTCAGCGATTGGTTTTGCCGGAGGAGATATCCGCAATCTCTCAGTCATGAAAAATGAGAATGGCGAGGGTGTTGATGATCTGGTCGTGGCTATTCCTGGCTCTGATCCCACAGACTTGTTAAATGTTTTAAATGCTATTGGAGGAGTTGAAGTAATTTCAATCGAGAAAGTCTAAATATTTAAGTTTTTGATATGAGTAAGTGCTGCTTTGCCAATATATGGCGCAGTTCCGAAATGCGAAAGTTCAAGTAATCGATTCCACTTTGCACTTCGTTCAGATCTATGGGTAGAGCCAACTTTAATTTGACCAGCATTGCTACCAACCGCTAAATCAACCAACCAACTTTCCTCTGTGTCTCCAGATCGGGCTGAAATCACGGTTCCCCAATTCGCACCCTTGGCAGTCGTTAATGCAGTCAGCGCTGAATGCAATGTGCCAGCTTGATTAGGTTTAATTAAAATACAGTTTGCTTCTGAATTTGCGATCCCACTTATTAGGCGATCATTTTGGGTTGCGTAACGATCATCCCCAATTATTTGAATCCGATCACAATATTCACGTTGCTCTTTCCAGCCATCGTTGTCATCTTCGGCGGCGCCATCTTCAACGGAAATGATTGGGTATAGATCAAGCCACTTGCCCCACCTAGAAACAAATTGTGCTGAAGAGAGTTTTTTAATATTTCCACTCTCATGGATTTGATAATGGTCACCTTGGAATAATTGGGTTGCTGCGATATCAAGTGCGATTGCTACTTTTCCTGAGAGTCCAGCTTTGACAATTCCATCACTTACAAATTCGAGGGCCTGCTCATCAGATTGCAAGCGTGCCGTTATTCCACCTTCATCGGCAACCAATGATTGGTCATGCCCACTTTTGCTTAGTAAGGATTTTGTGGTTTCACGCACTTTCCAAACCCACTCCATCGATTCTTCTATTGAAGTTGCACCGACTGGAACAGCCAGAATATCTTGCAGATCAATCGCTCCGCCTGCATGAGCCCCGCCTGAGAAAATATTTACCATCGGTAGTGGGAGAGTTGGCGTGCTATTTAAGTGCTGAGCAATAATTAAAAATGGTTCGGTATTATTTTTATTTGCAGTTGCTAACCAAGCCGCAAGAGTGATGGCAACTGGAATATGGCCACCATATTTAGAAAATGTCCGCGATGGATCATATTTACGAAGATTTTTATCTAACTCTGAAAAATCATCCCCATTGATGCCGATTAAATTCGGAAGTACTTCTTTGCTGAAAAGTGTAATTGCTTCAGTCACGCTATTTCCTGCATAAGATTCCTTGTTATCCCGCAAAAATAAGGCTTCATGGGCGCCTGTACTAGCCCCAGACGGAGCAATAGCGTTAGCTGATTTATCGCCCAATGAAACGCGCGCCGCAACTGTTGGCATTCCCCGTGAATCAAGAACTTGCCAAAGGTCAATCTTGGTAATTGCGCTCATAAATGGTTATGACTGCTGATTACAAAACGCCAAATTTTGCAAATGCCGCACTTGGTGCCATTCCTTCACGGACCGCTTTGCGGAAATCGCTTTCCCCAGAGTTTTTCTCTTCAACTTTTGCAACAACAATATCGATCATATGTTGTGGGATAACGGCAACACCATCAACATCGCCAACAATCAAATCACCAGGATTTATAGTTACGCCATCTATTACTGCTTGCACATTATGCTCAACAACTTCGTAGCGACTATTAATATCTGTTGGGTCAGTTTCAACTCCAAATACTTTAAAACCCATTGCGCGCATTCTGCTTACATCGCGTACTGGACCATCGGTTAGTGCGCCAGCAACACCTTTGAAAGCGCAGGCAGTTGATAGCAATTCACCCCACAGCGCAGCAAGTTTCATTCGGCCAGAAGGTGTTACATAAACTTGATCTTTTTGAATCGCATCAAGTGCGGCCAGCAAGCCGACATATGGAACTTCAGGATATGTATCTACAACTTCAAGCCTGACTGGAAATGCATAACCCATCATGACGCCATCGCCTGAGATCATGCTGACATCTGATTTCAATACTTGATTTCGATAACCAAGATGATCCAAAACATCAGAAGTTAGAGCGGCTCCAAAGATCGTGCGGAGTCGGACAAGATCATGGGAAGGGCTAGCTGGGTTAGAGGTTGTCATGGCTACAGCCTAAAGGGGTTGGCGGAAATTCGTTGAATCGGTCAAATCGATGAATTGGAACAATTCACTTTTCAATCTTACGCTCGGAAATCCCCCCAAATCGGACAAATTTCCATTCGTAACTTAGATAGAAATTATGAAAAAACTCAATAAAAATACTATTACCAACGGGTATTCAAATTGACTCCGGGGCAATGTAGGACAAGCATTCACTCTGTAGTTCTGCTACATCCAAATACCCTCGCAGAGAATGGAATATGAATGCGTAAAAGCACATATCGCGTTGCTGCTGGTCTTGCTGTAATTGCACTTCTTGCAGCTGGTTGCTCAAAAAAGAGTGACACAGCCGCAACTGATGCAGCAGCAGCCCCAGCCGCCGCAGATCCACAGCTTGAAATCTTTACCTGGTGGTCGTCAGGTGGAGAAGCAGCAGGTCTTGCTGAAATGGAAAAAATCTTTAAAACAAATAATCCAGACACCGAGTATGTAAATGCATCAATCGCCGGTGGCGCTGGAGTTAACGCAAAGGCTGTACTTACCAGCCGTCTAGAAGCAAATGATCCACCAGATTCATTCCAGGCACATGCTGGTATGGAACTTGATGGATATGTTAAATCTGGAAAACTTGAAGATTTAACTGATCTTTACAAATCTGAAGGATGGGACACAATTTTCCCAGCAGATTTAATTAAGACTCTTACCGTTGATGGCAAGATTTATTCAGTTCCAGTAAATATCCACCGTGCAAACGTTCTTTGGTGGAATCCTGCAACTGCAACCAAGGCTGGAATCACTGCCGCTCCTGCAACTCTCGATGAGTTCTTTGCTGATCTTGAGAAGTTTAAGAAAGCTGGCATCACCGGACTTGCACTTGCAGGTAACGGCGATTGGGCGATTGCTCACTTGATGGATTACATCCTGCTTGCATCTCTTGGTGCAGATTCATATGAAGGTCTCTTCAAGGGAACAACTTCATGGACTGGCCCAGAAGTAGCAGCAGCATTGAAGAACTTCCAGAAAGCACTTTCTTATGGAAATAAGGGTGCTGGAAACCTTGACTGGCCAGATGCTGGCAAGTTAGTAACCAGTGGAAAAGCTGGATTCTTCATCATGGGTGACTGGGCTTCGGCTCAGTGGCAATCAGAAGGTCTTGTACTAGGAACCGATTACACCTGGGCACCTGCTCCAGGAACAGTTGGCATCTACCAATGGCTATCTGATTCATTCACACTTCCAATTGGAGCAAAGCACCGCAACGCCGGTCTAGCTTGGCTAAAAGTCTGTGGATCTAAAGAAGGTCAAGATGCATTTAACCCTAAGAAGGGTTCAATCTCTGCTCGTACCGACTCTGATCCAGCAGGTTATGACGACTATCTAAAAGCAGCTATGGAAATGTGGAAGACCGATCGTTTGGTTGGTTCAACAGTCCACGGAGTAAATGGCAACAACGCTTTGATGGCCGCATACAACACAGCAGTTGGTAAGTACTTCTCAGGTGGATTCAAGGACAATGCCGGTTTGGCAAAAGACCTTGATGCTGCTTACATGGCCGGAAAAGCCTAAGAAGTAAAATAATTTACGACTAACGCACAACTTTAGTTAGTTTTAGTTAGTTGCAAATTTGTAAGTGATCTCTGGTGGGTGGTGGAAACACCGCCCACCAGAATCATTAATTAGTAAGAGTTTTAAAGTGCAAGTAGAGTCAGACCCTTGGATTATTAAATAATTAGATTAATAAGTTTGTGAAAGGTTTTCTTAGATGGCAACGGTTCAAAGCAAACAATTATCCGCGCGAGTCGGTGGATTCTTTTTTGTATTACCTTCCATAATCGCTATTGCAATTTTCGTGTACGGAATGATTGCTTACACCTTTAATGTCTCTTTGACTAACCGGAATTCGGCTTCAGTAAAAGATATTAAGCATGTGGGATTTAAAAATTACACTGAGCTTTTTGCCGATGAGCGTTTTATTCATGCACTTGGAAACCTTTTAAAGTTCACTGGTGTCTTTCTGGTCGGAACTTTAGTTTCAGGATTTATTATGGCTTTGCTACTCGAAAAAGGCGTAGCTGGTGAAGGTATATTCAGATCTTTTTACCTCTACCCGATGGCGATTTCCTTTATTGCAATGGGAACAGTTTGGCGTTGGCTGTTAAATTCAAGTCGCGATGGGGATGCTGGCGGATTAAATCTCGTTCTACAAAAAATTGGGCTCGGATTTTTACAAAATGATTGGTACTTATCTCCCCGTGGGGCGATGTATGCAATGGCAGTTCCGGCAATTTGGCAGATGAGTGGTTATGTTATGGCCCTATTTCTTGCTGGATTCCGCGGAATTCCGGATGATCTACGTGAAGCAGCCCGAGTAGATGGTGCCAGCGAATTTAAGATTTATCGGCATGTGCTTTTCCCACAATTAAGTCCAACATTTTTGACTGTTTTAATTATTTTAGGCCATATTTCCATGAAGGTATTTGATCTAATTATTGGCATCTCTGGAAAGAGTTACGTCACTGATGTACTGGCCGTGTATATGTGGCAAGTTACCTTTGATATTACAAACTTTGCTAAAGGTGCATCTATAGCAATGATTATTTTATTTTTGGTTGCGATAGTAGTTATTCCTTATCTGCGCCATGTAAATAAGACAGAGCGGGAGAACTAAATGAGTGCCGATATCGTAGATCGCATCACGCATTCGACAGCGCCTAAAAAGAATCGCAGGCAGCTTTCTGGAATTGCGCAATTTTGGTTGATTTTCCGCTACATATCATTAACCATTATTTTGGCGATGGTCATTTTGCCGATTTATGTTTTGGTAGTGAACTCATTTAAAGGAATTAGCGGTGTTTATCTAAATACAGCTTTCGAGCTACCTAAAACACTCAATTTCGAAACATGGTCGGCTGCTTGGGATTGGCTTGCCGTTCCGATGGGGCGAACACTTTTATTTGTTACGCAATCTTCAATAATCTCAGCCTTAATTGGATCTATTAACGGTTACGTGCTTTCAAAGTGGCGCTTTGCTGGTTCTAATGCAGTGTTTATGCTTTTTCTCTTCGGAATGTTTATTCCATATCAAGCGATCATGATTCCACTCACCCAATTTAATAAAGCAGTGGGATTGACCGGTTCAATCTACGTCCTTGTGTTGGCCCACGTGGTTTATGGAATTCCAATCTGTACCCTGATTTTCCGAAATTACTACGCCTCAATTCCAGATGAAATTATTGAAGCAGGGCGGGTAGATGGTGCATCAATGGTGCGCATTTACCGGGCAATAATTTTGCCATTATCAATCCCAGCATTTGTGGTGGTTTTAATTTGGCAATTCACATCAGCTTGGAATGATTTCCTTTTTGCGATTTTCCTAACAGGTGGATCACCAAAACTTGCAGTTGCCACAACCGCACTTAACTGGCTAACTGGAAGCTCAAATCAGGTTTACTACGGAAAGAATATGACCGCATCATTAATGGCATCTATCCCAACATTGTTGGTTTATATGTTCTTAGGACGGTACTTCCTACGTGGATTACTTAGTGGTTCGCTAAAAGGTTAGTCTTAAAGTAAATCTGCTCCATTAAGTAATGATTTAGCTTTTTCAATTACCTTTAATTTTGCCGAATCATTTAAATACTTCACTTGTGAAATCCCAACAACCCGCACCGCGGTAATGATGCCTACATGGTGACCCAGATTTGCGGGCACTTCTCCTCGTTGCTCTTTATATGACTCTAAGAAATTTGTGATCGTTGCCAAGAGCAAATCCTTTTGCTCTTCAAGATGGATAGATTTAATAATCAGATGAGCACACATAAAAGCAAGGTCAAATACGGGGGCACCTTGATGCGTAACTTCAAAATCTAAAACCCAAGTTCCACTTGGTCCGGCCAATATATTTTTGGGGGAGAAATCACCATGCACTGCGCACTCCATACTTTCCATCAACTCTTTCGCGCAGGTGGAGATTAGGGGTTCATGCTCCGGCCAAATTTTTGCCATTCCGCCGTAAAAAGCCCCAGCTCTTAAGTCGTAAAGTCTTTTCTTGCCATTTTCGATTCGTGGCGGGAGTCGCACTCCGGTGGTTTTGTTGTGCCAGATTCCAAGCACTTTACCTAATTCACTGCCAATTTTCGGGTCAACGATTCCCTCAAGCATCTGGAGACGCCATTCACTCATATCATCTGGTGCAAGTTCGAGCATGATTGCTAACTTGTCATCATTTCGTCCTAGTAATTTTGGAACAAAATTAGGTGTTAGTTCGTGATACATATTTATTGCATCGCCTTCAGCAAGAATTCGATCAATATCGGCTTCCCATGTTCCCGGTACTCGCAATTGGGCAAGTGCCCGCTTAATAACCCCAGATCCGCTATCCCAATTTACTTTTATGGTGTCACATGAGACTCCACCTGAAAGAGTTGTAGCGGTTATCTCTTTTGCATCAGGCACCAGCGATAACAGAGTTTGAGTTGCAAACTCGGCATCTGATGAACTCAATTGGCAGCCAATTCGATTAGTTGGGCAATATGCAGCACACGTGTTTTCACTCGAGAACGGCGTAAAGATGTAGCTAATTGCCGAGTGCAGCCTGGGTTAACTGTAATTACATAATCTAAATTCAGATCTTTAATATCTTCGATTTTTTTAGCGATAACTTTACGGCTATTTTTTCTTTGCAAAAGCGAGTAACTTCCAGCTGCTCCACAACATCCACTGGCATCTGGAATCTCTACATAATCACCCAACGTTTTAAGAATTTCGCGCGGTTGCTTAAATATGCCCAAGCCATTGCGCAAATGACATGAATCTTGAAAGCCAATACGAATTCTTTTGCCATCTTTTTCAATCGGTTTTAAGAGTTTTTCTTGCGCAGACCACCATTGGGAAAATTCATTTACTCGCTCATTTCCAATTACTGCTGCTAGGTGAGCTGCGCAACCTCCGGCGGTTGTAAGAATTGTTCCGGATAATTTTTCACCCAGCTCTTTGGCCATCTCTTTGCCGCGTTCCAACTCGCCATTGTGGGCATGTAGCGCTCCACAACATCCTTGATTTTTGGTAATTGAAACTTCAGGTGCGATCCGAGCAACAGTTCTACTAACTTTAGGAAATAAAACTCTTTCAAAGCAGCCCATCATTAAATTTAGATTTGGATCTGCTTTTCGCTCACGTGCTGTTGGTGAGAAAACGCCCATGGCTCGGACTCGCCACTTGGATTTCACTGCTTCAAATAATCCGCGCACGATCAGCGGACGATTTTTACCTTGCCAACTTATTTCTCGCCACTCTTCGAGTAGCACTCCGTACTCAACTCCAGCCGGACAAACTGGTTCGCAGGCTCGACATCCAAGACAAAATGAGGATTCTGCAAGCGCATCGCTAAAGGGCATTTTCCCATCTTGGAGTGCCCGCATCAATGTGATGCGACCACGAGGGGATGATTGCTCATCTCCAGTTAATTGGTATGTGGGGCAAGCAGGCAAGCAATATCCGCAGGAGATACAGCGATCTAATTTACTTTGGGTAAATTTATCGGTCATGAGCCCAGCCTGCCTGGATTCAAAATTCCAGCCGGGTCAAAAACCGATTTAATACCGCGTTGTAACTGCATTTGGCCTTCACCTAAGCGTGCAGTTAGGTAAGGCAACTTTGCACTACCCACGCCATGCTCGCCGGTGATAGTCCCACCAAGTGCAAGTGCCATTTCAAATATTTCCTTGAGTGCCTTTTCAGCACCATGCACTGCTCTCTCGTCATTTTTATCAACCACAATTGTTGGGTGCAGATTTCCATCACCGGCATGTCCAAATGTTCCAATTAAAACTTGATTCTTTTCGCCTATTTCATTTATTCCTTTAACTGCATCACTCATTATCGGGCGAGGTACTGAGATATCTTCTAAAATCGATAATGTTCCAAGTCTGGCAAGTGCGGGAAGAGAGCATCTACGCGCATACAAAAGCGCATCAGCGGAAGCGGTATCAGCAGCGAGGGTTACTCCACGCGAGCCACTTACTTCAGCCGCAATCTGGGCCATCTTGCTAACAGCTGCATCGATAAAATCAGGTTCACCATCATCACCAAATAATAAAAGTGCTCCAGCTTGAGTATCCAAACCAAGGTGCGCAAACTCTTCTACAGCCAAGATGCATGGGTTATCGAGGAACTCCATGGTGGCTGGCAAGATTCCGGCACGCACGACTTGATCAACGGCATTTGATGCGGCAGCTAAATCGGTGAAGTAAGCCACGCCATATTTAGCAGCACGTGGACGGGGGTTCAAAATAGTAGTTATCTCGGTAAAAACTCCAAGTGTGCCTTCGCTACCGACAAATAATCTAGTTAAGTCATAGCCGGCAACATCTTTAACCATTCGCGAACCAGTTCGAATAACTTCGCCAGTTCCAGTCACAACTTCTAACCCTAAAATGTAATTCTTAGTTGTTCCATATTTCAATCCGCGTAAACCGCCTGCACTTGTTGCAACATTGCCGCCGATTGTTGAAACATTTTTCGAACCTGGATCGGGAACAAACATCAAACCTTCTTTTGCAACAGTTTCATCAAGAGTTTGATTAGTAACTCCGGGCTGCACAACTGCCAACATTTGCGCACGATCTACTTCAAGGATTTTATTCATCTTGTTCATGCTTAAAACAATTCCACCATTTAATGGAACAGTCGCCGCACATAAATTACTTCCGGCTCCTCGAGCAATGATTGGAGTTTTAGTGCTTGCCGCAAATTTTACGATCTCCACAACTTCTTGGGTAGACCTTGGTGTAACAACAACTTCTGGCAATCCATGAAACAGTGGAGTCGCATCACGACTATAACTCTCTAGAGCAACGGCATCACCATGCACTATCTCAGCGCCAACCAGAGCAGTAAGCCGGTCAACCAATTTTCGGTTGTCGCGGTTTGGGGCTGATGACATTGAGGCTTGCCCGCCTTTCTGCGGTTATTTGGGGGTACTCAAATGAGGGCTCCTCGCCGTAGAGTACCGCTCAAAGATAACCATAAATGGGGGCAAAATGCAGGTAACTGTCTTTGATCAGCGACGCAATATTCTCGGTGAGGGCCCAACCGCCACCGGCGCTAAAAATCAGCAGATTCAATGGGTCGACATTATGGGCAAGCTGGTTCGCACCCGACATTTAATTACTGGAGAAATTTCCGAATATCAGACAGCGGAGCATGTTGGTTTTGCTATTCCGCGCAAAAATGGCGGAGATGTAATTGGCACGGCAAGTGGTCCATATCTTCGTGATGCAGATGGAACTTTGCATAAATTGCCAACTCGCGTAGATGCTGATGGTTTTAGCGCAACCCAGATAGTTCGCTGGAATGACGGAAAGATCTCTCCTGCTGGAGATTTATTTTTAGGGACTATGGGATATAAATTTGAAAACAATGCCGCCGCTCTTTATCAGATGCGCGGAGATGGAAAACATATGCGCCGGATTTTTGGTGATGTAACAATCAGCAATGGTCTTGATTGGAGTCCTGATGGAAAAACCATGTTTTACATTGACACAACTTTGCAGAGAGTTGATAAATTAGATGTAGTAGAAAGAGATGTAATCAACCGTCGTCCATTTATAAATTTCCCAGAGAGCATGGGAATGCCAGACGGAATGTCAGTTGATGCAAATGGAAATCTTTGGGTCGCATTTTGGACTGGCTCGGCAGTACGTTGCTTTGATGGGGAAAACGGCAAGCAACTTGATGAAGTAAATTGCCCAACCCCAAGAATTACTTCTTGTGTATTTGCTGGTGAAAATCTAGATCAATTAATTATCACTAGCGCTCGCGAAGAAAGTGAAGTAGGCGAACCAAAGGAATCAGGAATGACATTTATTGCAACTCCCGGGGTGCGCGGTCAAAAGACCACCCTCTTCGGGGCGTAATGCCTGATCTATATACCTTCGGCGAAGCCATGGCATTGTTTCTATCGGAGGACACCGATTCAGTTATTGATGCGAAGTTGTATCGCAGAAGCACTGCAGGCGCCGAAGGCAATGTCGCAGTAGCAGTTTCTAGACTCGGTTTGCATGCACATTTTTATACCCACCTCGGAGCAGATGAGTTAGGCACCGCAATCCTTGATGATTTTATCGCTGAAGGCGTAGATGTCTCTGAAGTTAAGCGAGTGCCAGAATTTAGTGGCACCATGATCAGAAATCCTGGAACTACCCGTCCTGTTGAAGCAACATATTTAAGAAAAGGTGCCGCAGCAACAACAATCTCTCCAACTGATATTAATTTAGGAATGCTGCACTCATCGAAATGGGTTCATACCACGGGAATTACTTGTGCAATATCAACCTCAGCCGCAAGTGCTGTTGAATTTGCATTAACAAAAGCAAGAGAAGCAAAGATCACTTGCAGTTTAGATTTAAATATTAGAAGAAAGTTGTGGAGCGAAGCTCAAGCAAGAGTAGTTCTTGAACCTTTAGCTCATGATCTTGATCTACTTATTGGTGGAGAAGATGAGTACCTTGCAATCTTCGGTGAAAATGATCCAAAACGTGCCTTGGAATTAGTTGCAGATCGTGGTTGTAAAATTGCGATAATGACAAAAGGTGACCAGAAAATTCGTTACCTTATTAACGGTGAGTTCGGGGAGGTGACGCCACCTAAAGTTAAAGCTGTTGATCCAGTCGGATCAGGAGACGCATTTACAGGTGGGGTAATCGCAGGGTTGCTAAGTGGTTTGAGTGCAGTAGATGCGATTAAACAGGGCAGCGTTTCAGGTGCGCGCGTAGCAAGCCAATTTGGTGATTGGGCTGGATTGCCAACTGGGGTTAAAGGTAGAACTGATCCAGCGATAATTGCCCAACTAACTGGAGGAGCCCAATGAGTGTTGTCGATACATTATTGAAAAGTGGTGCAGTTGCGATTGTTCGAACTGCTGATCAAGGTAGTTGTCAGGAAGCAGCCGATGCAATTGTTGGCGCTGGGTTAACTTCAATAGAAATTACCCTCACCACTCCAGGTGCGCTTGATGTAATTGCCTCATTGGCAGCACGTAAGAATGTTTGCGTTGGAGTAGGAACGGTTTTAACAACTACAGATGTAGCAAATGCAGCAAAAGCTGGTGCAACTTTTGTGGTTTCTCCAAATACAAATCCTGAAGTTATTGCGGCCACTAAAAAGGCTGGTTTGATTTCAATTCCTGGAGTTGCCACTCCAAGTGATGTTGCTACCGCACTTGCCGCAGGTGCTGATGTGTTGAAATTATTTCCTGCATCTTCATATGGGCCGGCTCATCTAAAAGCATTACGTGATCCATTTCCGGGAAATCTTTGGTGTCCCACCGGTGGATTGAGCGTCGCTGCGGTCCCAGATTGGTTCGCTGCTGGTGCAAATATGGTTGGCCTTGGTGGCCCCCTTCTAAAAGGCGGCCTGAGTGCTATCCCAGCAAATGTGGCCGCATTCTTGGCTGTTGTTGCGCAAGTAAGAGAGATAAACTCCTGATCATGAAATTACCAAATGACCATATTTTAGTAACTGGTGGCGCAAAAGGAATTGGGGCTGCAATTGTGCTCGATGCAGCACAGGCTGGAGCACGTGTCTCCTTCGTAGATATCGATGTTGCGGGTTCTGAAAAATACCTTGGTGAATTAATAGCTGCCGGCCATAAAGTTGAATTTGAACGTGCCGATGTGGGAATTTTTGCTGATCTAGAACAGGCGCACAAAAAGTTAGTGGCCAAACAGGGTGATTTTACTGGCGTAGTAAATAATGCCGGCGTCGGTTCAAGTGCTGATCCAGTAACAATGACGGACGAAGAATGGGATGTTTTTTTTGCTATTGATATGAAATCAATTTGGCACACTGCAAAACTAACTTTGCCGGCAATGCGTAAAGCGCGAAAAGGCTCCATTGTAAATATTGCATCGATCCATGCTCGTCTCACAGCCCCAAATTACTTTCCTTATGGTGCCGCTAAATCTGCAGTTCTTGGATTAACTCGAAATTTAGGAATTGATGAGGGTCCAAACAATATTCGATGTAATGCGGTTTCACCTGGTTACATCATGACTCAAATGGCAGAGGCTTGGTATGCCGAAGAAGAAGGAAGATATGAACATGCACTTTCAGTTCAATCCATGGGCCGTGTAGGTCAGCCAATTGAAATCGCTAAGGTTGTAACTTTTCTACTCTCAGATGCTGCCTCTTTTGTAAATGGATCAGATTGGGCTGTAGATGGCGGAATAGGAGCGCGGTCAGTATGAGTTCAACAAATTCAACAAATTCAACAAATTCATCAAATTTATCAATGGCATTAAAAGATCATCACGTATTAGTAACTGGTGGATCTCAAGGAATTGGCGCAGCTATTGTTGTAGATGCTGCTGCTGAAGGTGCTCGAGTTTCATTTTTTGATATTGATGTAGAACGCGGTGAAGCACTAGCCGCTAAATTAAATTCCGAAGGTAACCAAGTTCAGTTTATTAAAGCTGATGTTTCAAAGTTTGCGCCTTTCAAATCAGCTTATGATGCAGCAGTGGCAAAATTTGGCCCGGTAACTGCAGCCTGTTCTAATGCTGGGCGAAACTCTTATGCTGATCCAGTCACTTACACAGATGAAGAGTGGGAGTCATTTTTTGCACTTGATTTAAAATCAAGTTGGTACATTTCAAAATTATGTTTACCTGAGATGCGCAAAGCCAAAAAAGGATCAATTGTTTTTATCTCATCGATTCATGGTCGGATGACCGCACCAAATTATTTTCCATACTCTGCTGCAAAAGGTGGATTAATTGGCTTAGCTCGCAACTTGGCTCTTGATGAGGGCCCACGAAATATCCGGACCAACACAGTTTCTCCGGGATATACCTTGACCGCATTAGTTCACTCTTATTTCGACCTTTACCCTGATCGCAAAGCTGATGCTGAAGCGGTGCAACCTATGGCGCGAATGGGAAATCCTTCGGAAATTGCAAAAGTTGTTTCATTTGTTATGTCTGATGGCGCCTCATTTATCAATGGTGCAGATTTAATGGTTGATGGTGGGCTTCACGCACGGTTTGCTTAATCAAATTTTACAGGGACAAAAGAGGGAGTAATAAATGTCTGAGTGGAAAAGCAGTCGCGATCCTAAAGGTCCAATGCATGCTGGTATTTCATTATTAAGTAATCAAAATGTCGTTAGTGCTGATGCGGATAACCTGCCTGAGAGCACAAAGCGATTTTCTGACGGCAGCCGTTGGAAAGTAGAGATTCCCTCCGTTGAAGGTCCAGCTGCGATGCGAGTTGTTATCGAAGAGGCTGCAAAACATAAATTAGCTTTCCATCGCGCAAGCCAAGGCAGTGGAATCATGATGCTGACAGATCCAGAGATAAAAGAATTTTTAGAGTTAGGTGAAAAAGCGAAAGCTGAAGTTTGTCTATTCGTCGGCCCACGATCATCTTGGGATATCGGACGTGCCACAATCGGCACATCCAGTGCAACAGTTCATCCATCACTTCGGGGTGCCGATCAACTTCGCTTCGCCGTTGAAGATGTACTCCATGGAGTAAAACTAGGAGTGAAATCAGTATTAGTGGGTGATATTGGATTGCTTGATGTTTTAGGGAAAGCTAAACGTAGCGGTGATTTACCTGGAGATTTAATTTTGAAAACCTCAGTAGCGCTCCCTTGTAACAATCCAGCCACTGCTGCGTTGTATGAAGATCTTGGCGCATCCACTTTGAATTTAACTACCGATCTTTCGTTGGCTCAAATTTCAGCAATACGTTCGCAAGTTGACGTGCCAGTTGATGTTTATGTTGAAGCTGCTGATGATTTTGGGGGAGCGGTTCGTCACTACGAAGTTCCAGATTTAGTTCGCGTTGCTGCTCCGATTTATTTGAAATTCACGGTTCGGAATGCTCCTGGGCTATATCCATCTGGTGCTCATTTGCAAGGTGCAGTTGAAGCAACTGCACGTGAGCGAGTGCGTCGCGCTGCAATCGGAACTGGAATGCTTACTCGCTACGGAATGATCTAAAAATTTCGCTAAGCAAAGCGTTCACCTCCAAAATATCAATTCAGAGCGCGCAAATTGGAAGCGAAAATCCACTTCCGATTTTTCGAAATCAAAATAGAGATCGCTCTGTAAAGTTTCTAAATGAATTTTCGGAAGAGCAGAGTAATTTAGTTGGATATGAAACAGGGGAAATCTATCTTCCACACCGATGGCAAGATAGATACACCAGAGAATTAGAAGCACGAGACATTTCCACTGTAGTTCTTGAAAATGAAAATTTACGAGCAACTTTCTTGCCTGAACTTGGTGGACGACTCTATTCACTTTTTGATAAAGAGAATCAGCAAGAATTACTATTTGCTAATCCAATTCTCCAATTTGCCAACCTTTCAATTCTAAACGCTTGGTTTTCAGGGGGCATTGAATGGAACATGGGGCAATATGGCCACACATTCGGAACTTGTGCACCTGTGCATATTGCAAAATTAATAGATGAGACCGGTAATGAATTTATTCGGATTTATGATTATGAAAGAACCCGGAATTTCTACTGGGCTATTGATTGCCATTTGCCCACAGGTGCGAAGAATTTAAGAGTTCATGTTCGAATAATTAATGATCGCGCCGAGATGACACCAATGTATTGGTGGACAAATATTGCTGTCCGTGAAACTCCAAAAGCCCGCGTATTTGGAAGTACGGATGAGGTCATATTCGTAGATCAAGGTTTTGCTGGTTATGGAACTGGCAAATTGCCTTATCTGCCAACAGTTCCTGATGTTGACCTTTCTTTTCCACAAAATTTTCCATTTGCCAATGAGTATTTCTTTCAAAATCCCAAGTCGATAAGTTCTCCATGGGAATCAATCCTTTACGAGGACGGCCAAGTGTTTTATGAACGAAGCACTGCGGCATTGCGTTACAAAAAGATGTTTTGCTGGGGAAACCATATTGGTGGGCGAGGCTGGCAGGAGTTTTTATCTGATGCTTCATCCGCTGATTTTTCACCGTATTTAGAGTTGCAAGCCGGTTTGGCTCCAACCCAACTGCATGGATACCAAATGGCTGGAAATTCCACAATTTCATTTACGCAATTTTTCGGTAGCTTTACAAAAATCGAAAATCAAAAACTTTTAGATTCCAAATGGTCAGACGCTCAGCAACAAATTTCAAATCAAATTGAAAAAGCGGTCCCAACAGATTTATTTGATAGTGAGAATCTACGTTTTGAAAAATTAGCTACTAAAGAACCAGCAGAGCTGCTTTTTCAAGGTAGTGGCTGGGGTTTACTTGAGCAGTTGCGAAGGCAGAGATCAGGGGAGGGGATCCCATCTGGGTTTCGATTTAAATCTTCCGATAATGCGCAGATAGGTGAATGGATTGAACTTCTTGAAAGTGGAAATTTTCCAGAATTCGAGGTGAGTAACACCCCCACATCATGGATGGTTCAGAAAGAGTGGATCTCACTTCTAGAAAATAGCCGACAAAATTGGTTGAGCGCTTTACATATTGGAAATTACTATTTTGAAATTGGACAAAGTGAAGCCGCGATTGAGCAGTGGAAGAAATCTCTCGATTACAGCCCATCGCCTTGGGCCTTACGTAATCTTGCGATTGCGCAAAGAGAAGCTGGGAATATGTTGCCCGCCCTGGAACTTTATGAAGAAGCGATAAGTAAATTCGCAACTAATTTGCATGATGCATTTTATGAAGAGTATTTGCAATTACTGATTACTGCCGAAAGAGACGAACAGCTTTGGAAAATATATACTGAAACTTTTGCAAATAGGGTTCCAAGTGAACGCGTTGACTTGGCCGCCGCTAAAGCTGCCTTGCAGTTAGGTCATTATCAATTTTTGGAGCAGATTTTTACCCGTACTTTTGCGCAAATTCGTGAAGGTGAATCCACATTAGTGGCGATCTGGTTTGAGTATCAGGCCATCTTAGAGGGGCAGCGATTAGGGGTTGTTGTTGATGATCAAATAAGAGTGCAGGTCAAGCAAAGTACTCGCCCTCCAAAAAATATAGATTTTCGGATGATCGAGGGTTAGCAAAATCTGGCACTTCGAATAGTATTAAGCCATGAGCGATAAGGGTGTAAATAAGAACAATACCAAGACCAAAACCAAGAATGTAAAGCGGCAATTCCCAAAATGGCGTGACCTAAAGCCATTATTGGTTTTCACTGTGCCAACTTTGAAACGCAAAAAAGCCCGTCTCGCTGCCGCATACACAATCTGGGATTTGCGCGATATCGCCAAAAAACGAACACCAACTGGTCCATTTGATTACACAGATGGTTCTGCGGAATCGGAAGTTAGCCTTGCGCGCGCTCGTCAGGCGTATCAAGATATTGAATTTAATCCAAGCATCCTTAAAGATGTTTCTAAAGCTGACCTTTCATGTGAAGTATTAGGGCAAAAGTTTTCCATGCCGATGGGAATCGCACCCACAGGTTTTGCGCGCATGATGCAAACCGAAGGAGAGATTGCTGGTGCCAGAGCGGCGGAGAAATTTGGAATCCCTTTTTCACTTTCAACACTTGGAACAACAACCATTGAAGATGTAGTTGCTGCAGCACCAAACGGCAGCAACTGGTTTCAGCTATATATGTGGAAAGACCGCGAAGGAAGCATGGCGTTGGTTGAGCGAGCTCAAAAAGCCGGCGTAAAAAACTTATTGCTCACAGTAGATGTACCTGCATCAGGGCAACGTATTAGAGATTACCGGAATGGTTTAACAGTTCCACCACGTTTGAGCGCCAAAACTGTGATTGATGCTTTGCCAAGGCCGGCCTGGTGTATTAATTTCTTGACTACACCTGCAATTCAATTCGCCTCACTATCAAATTGGCCAGGAACTGTTGGTGAATTACTTGATTACATGTTTGACCCAACTATGACTTTTGAAGATTTGAAGTGGGTCCGTGAACAGTGGAAAGGTAATTTGATCATAAAAGGTGTCCAAAATTTGGAGGATGCCAAGAAATCTGCTGAATTAGGTGCTGATGCAGTATTGCTTTCAAACCACGGTGGCCGGCAATTAGATAGGGCAGCTGCACCGCTTCATCTTTTGGCAGATATCAGAAAAGAGTTTGCTAAAGATTACGAAATACATATTGACACTGGAATTATGCATGGAGGTGATGTTCTCGCAGCTGTTGCATTAGGCGCAAAATTTACCTACGTCGGCCGCGCATATCTTTATGGATTGATGGCCGGGGGACAAGATGGAGTTGAACGAGCGCTAGAGATAATGCAATCTCAAATGATTCGAAATATGAAATTACTTGGTGTTTCTACTCTGGAAGAGTTAACTCCAAAACATGTGAAACTTTTAAACCGTCATTAATTTTCTTTTTAATTAAGGACGACCGAGTACATCCATAGTTTTAATTAAGAACTCACGCGAGCCGGCAATGTGTGCATGCAATGCCGAACTTGCTCGCTCTGGATCTTTGGCGATAATTGCGGCGGTAACCTCTTTGTGTTCAGCAATTGATAGATGGCCAGTGTCCGCTGAATAGTAATGTCGAAATAGATCAGTCACCGCATTTTCATCTACTGAGTGTTTATTTCGTTGATTGTTTTGACTTTTTTCAGAAAAATAGAGCCGATATAAATGTAGGTGGCAGTGCGTTCGTTCATAGGCCATCATTACTGAATTATTCCCAGATAATCTGGCAACTAAATTGTGGAAACGAGCATCATGCTCGGTAATTGCGACAAAAGAATCCTCTTGCATGGTCGCTTCATCGGCAAGTGTTAATTCTCGTTGCAAGGCATCGCGCCCAGCCTCATTTATATTTTCGGCAGCTTGCGCCGCCCCCCAAGGTTCAATCAATAATCTAAATTGAAATAAATCATCAAACTCTTTTTTAGTAATCAGTGGGGTAGCGGCATAACCTTTAAGCGCTTCTTTAATTACTAACCCTTCAGATTCGAGGCGGGCAAGTGCTTCACGTATCGGGGTTTGCGAAACCCCGATCGCTCTACTTAAACCATCAATACTGATGTGTTCACCAGGTGTAATTTCGTAATGCAAAATCAACTCACGGATATGATCAAAAGTGTCATCTGATAAGGCGCTATGACGCGGAATATGGCGTGGACCAAGGTTGTAATTACTCATGAATGGCCCCCTTCAAAGGAGTTTAGGTAACCCTACTTGAGTTATTTAGGAATCCGTAAACCTTGCATTCCACCATCAATACCTAATGCAGTGCCAGTGATGGCGCTTTGCATTGGGCTTGCCAAAAATGCAATCGAACTTGCGATCTCCTCTGAGGTAACCAAGCGACCAGAAGGTTGGCGAGCTTCCAGACGCGCACGTTCTGCAACTGGATCAGCAGCTTGGGCAAGCAAACGTTGCACCCATGGAGTGTCTGCAGTTCCTGGATTAACACAGTTAACGCGGATCTTGTCATTAATTAGATCGCAAGCCATTGCAAGAGTAAGAGTTAAAACTGCACCTTTTGAAGCACTGTAAATTGCTCGGTTGGGAATTCCAGCAGTAGCGGCAACTGAACAAACATTTACGATTGCGCCACTTTTGCTTTTACGCATTGAAGGAAGAGCAGTGCGTGAGACGCGGGCTAATCCATAAACGTTGATATTGAAAACTTTTTCCCAATTTGCATCAGATTCGCTTTCAATTGTTCCGATTGATCCGATTGCAGCGTTATTAATTAGTACGTCGATAACTGAGGTTTTATTAGCAACTTCGGCAAAAGCTTTTTCTACAGAAGGAGTGTCACTAACATCGCATTCAATCCATGAAGCAACACCTTTGGCTTCCATCTCACCTTTATTTAGGTCAAGACCGTAAACAGTCGCCCCTTTTTCATGCAGCAATGTGGCGGTTGCGAGTCCAATTCCAGAGCCGGCTCCGGTAACAACTGCAGTCAATCCCTCAAACTCACGTGGTGACATTTTTTACGCCTCTCTAGCGGTAGTTCCGTTCCTGGTATCTCTGAGCTCTTACTCTTTCCGTACTTTACTCTCCTTTATCACTTACTTAACTTGCCGCACTTGCCGTGCTTGTCTTACACAAAATCTTTCCACTGCGACCCTGTTGGGTAGGTGAAATCAGCCAAACTAGCTTTCAACATCTCAGCGCCAGCACCCGGCTTTGAAGGCGGGAAGTATTTTCCATTGCGCACATCTGTTGGGAGTGCCATGTGCTCATGCAAGTGATCCATATACTCAATTATTCGATCATCGTGGTGGCCGGAAACAGCTACTGCATCAAACATCGCAAAATGTTGGACCATTTCACATAACCCAACTCCACCTGCGTGGGGACATACTGGAATGCCAAATTTTGCGGCCAGTAAAACATTTGCCACATTCTCATTTACTCCACCAACCCGTGCAGAGTCGATCTGCATGAAAGACAAGCCTTTGAGTTGTAAGAATTGTTTAAACATCACTCGGTTAGCGCAAGCTTCACCAGTTGCAACTTTTACCGGCGCAATTCCTTTGGCTATTGCAGCGTGACCGACGACATCATCTGGATTTGTTGGTTCTTCAACCCAATGCAGATTTACATCGCCTAGCGCATTGATCCAATCAATTGCTTCTTGCACATCCCAAACCTGATTAGCATCAACTGCAAGTTTTACATTTGGTCCCACTGCTTCGCGAGCGAGTTTTAGCCGACGCTTGTCATCTTCTAAAGATCCACCGCATTTTAATTTAATTAATGTGAATCCATCAGCGACAGCCTCTTTGGATAAACGCACCATTTTTTCATCGGTGTATCCCAGCCAACCTGGTGTAGTTGTATAGGCGGGCAATCCTTCAGCGAGCATTTTTGTTTCATTTGCTGCACGATTTGGTTGAACTTTCTTAAGCATTTCTAATGCTTCGGCAGGTGTGAGCGCATCGGTTAAATAACGCCAATCAACTAATTCGACAATTTCTTCAGGTGACATATCTACAAGTAATTTCCAAAGTGGTTTTCCGGCTATCTTGCAAATTAGATCCCAGACTGCAGTAAGAACTGCACCAGTTGCCATATGGGTTACGCCTTTTTCCGGCCCAAGCCAACGCACCTGACTATCACGGACTAACTCTTGCGCAAGTGCACCCATTGATTTAGCAAGTTCTCCAAGATCGCGGCCTATCAAAGTTTGGGCAATTAAATCTATGGAATCACAAGCAAGATCGTTGCCACGTCCGAGCGTAAAAACAAATCCATTTCCTTCAAGACCCGGCGTATCTGTCGCTAAAGTCAGATACGCCGCGGAATAATCAGGATCTTTATTCATTGCATCCGAACCATCTAATCCACGCGATGTAGGAAAACGCACATCTAAAGTTTTAAAACCAGTGATCTTTGCCATTCGCGTACTTACATCCTTCGTTTGAATTAGAATTAGAGTTGGAAGTTTATTTAGGCTTTGAGAAACTTTGCCAACTCTTTTGGAGCGCCCTTTTCAGCCCATAAAGTTTCGTATCCAATTCCAGGTCCTTTAGGAGCATGGATCATCCCATTTTTATCTACTGGAAGATCCTGACCCAATTCAGTAAACGGATTGTCTTTGACTAGGGATTCGTAATAAGTGTTGTTTTTAATCGCCATACAAAGATGTGCTTGTTCCAAGCCCATTCCATGTACTTCTGCGCGAAGGTGGTAAGCATCGGCCAAGTGGGCGATTCGCATTGCACCTGTAAAGCCACCACGCAAAAATGTGGAAACGCGAAGTGCGCTTGCCACACCAGTTGCAACGAAATCTCCAGCGCTCATATGTGCACCATCGGTTACTTCACCAAGTAGCAATGGAATCCGTACTCGCTCACCTAGCCACTTGTAAGCGGTTATCGAGAACTCACGCATTGGCTCTTCATACCAAAGGAAGTCAGCCTCATCTAATGCATGTCCAAGATAAACCGCATCCATCAAATCAAAACCAGCTGAACCGTCATACATAAGTGCGATATCAGGACCAACATGTGCGCGAAGTTTTAATGACAACTCAGCATCTTTTTTAGCATCACCGAAAGCGTGCAACTTAATTGCTTTGTATCCACGGTCTATACATTGTGAGGCAATATCAAGAAACTCTGGAATTGAGGAGTAAGTAACAGTTGATGCGTAAGCCGGAATTGATTCGCGGTAACCACCGAGCAATTTATAAACTGGAAGGTTGGCAGCTTTCGCAGCGATATCCCAAAGGGCCACATCAATTACGTGCGCCATATTTGGAGCGAATCTTTCAATGCGATCTAACTCCCAAACGCGCTCCCAAAGGTGTTCGCGCATAAGGGGGTCTTGTCCAAGCATTTCCGCACGGAAACGACGATCAACATAATCCTTCAAAATCACACCACGTGCTGCGGTGGCAAAACCGGTTATTCCAGCATCAGTCTCAATTACTAGCCAACCACCAACAGTTGCCCCGTCAGAGCCGGGGACATTTTTGCGCCAAACAAAAGGAGGATGAACTGCTGGGCGATCTACCAAGATGACTTCAATATTTGTTATTTTCATTTTCACTCCTAAAGGTCAGGTGCTAGCAACTAGGCAAGTGCTGCTGATGGGGGTGCATAATTATTAACAGCAAAGTAGTACCAATTGTCCTAAATTGCTAGAGCGTGATCTGTTTGGCTAATTGCTCAGCCAAACCAAAGAGTTTCCGCTCTGGAGCCTGCTGATCTACTTGATTGACCGGGATTTTTGTTTTGAGTGCTCCTCAGCCCGCTCAGGAATCGTTGACTCGGGGCAGAATTGGTGCTTCGGCTAAGGGATGATTCAGTAGAGTTCTGCCACTCTAGGGCCGGGAGTCTGGGAAAAAAAGGGAGTGGAATGAGCGCGCAATTTATTCATCCATTTACTTTTGGGGATCGTACTCAATCTGATTTGTTAGGCGGAAAAGGCGCAAACCTGGCCGAAATGGTGCGAATGGGATTGCCGGTACCTCCAGGTTTTACGATTACAACACAAGCATGTCGCGAATATCTCTCTTCAGGAGAAATGCCTTCAGGATTAAACGCAGAAATTAATAATTCATTAAATGAACTTGAAAAAAGCCTAGACAAAAAATTTGGTGATCCGACTAAACCATTACTAGTTTCAGTTCGTTCTGGAGCAAAATTTTCGATGCCGGGAATGATGGAAACTGTTCTTAATGTGGGCATGACACCTGAAGTTGCCGAAGGTTTAGCAAAAATATCTGGAAATGAAAAATTTGCGTGGGACTCTTATCGCCGCTTCATAGATATGTATGGACGCATAGTTTGTGATGTTCCGCCTGCAGAGTTTCATCAAATTGAAAATCGAATTCTTGAGTCTCACGCGGTTAAAACCATCCAGCAGTTAGATGCAGCGGGCCTACAGGCTTTGGCGGCTGCGTTTATTAAAGAGATTGAGATTGTTACGGGTAAACCATTTCCAACTGATCCACGTGAACATTTAATAAGTTCAGTAGAAGCCGTATTCCACTCATGGAATTCTGAGCGTGCGCAGTTGTATCGGCGTCGTGAGCGCATCTCTTCTGATCTCGGAACAGCAGTAAATATTCAGTCTATGGTTTTTGGAAATTTAAGTGATGATTCTGGAACCGGAGTTGCATTTACTCGCGACCCTGCATCTGGTGAAGTCGGAAGTTATGGCGATTACTTGGACCGTGCCCAAGGTGAAGATGTAGTTGCTGGAATCCGAAACACGATGTCACTTGCGGATATGGCTAAAAAAGAACCAGTTGTTCATGCCGAACTTGAAAAAGTTATGGCCTTGCTTGAGGACCATTATCGCGATTTGTGCGACATCGAATTTACGGTGGAGCGTGGAAAGTTATGGATTTTACAAACTCGTGTTGGCAAACGGACTGCCGAAGCGGCTTTCCGCATCGCAACTCAATTAGTTGATGAAGGCAAAATTACAATGGATGAAGCGCTCTCTCGCACATCTGGTGATCAATTAGTTCAATTAATGTTTCCGCAATTTGATTTGAGTGGTTCTATCAAGGAGATTGCACGTGGAATTCCAGCTTCTCCGGGTGCTGCAGTGGGAGAGGTCGTTTTCGATTCTCGCCGAGCTTTTGATTTAGCCCGAAGCGGAAAGAAAGTAATTTTT
>Ga0194050_1000112_pt1 | contig 25710 bp, 21 predicted proteins | sample SepL2310m_MetaG_FD_148657 | JGI IMG/M metagenome (GOLD analysis project Ga0194050, IMG submission 148657) | Anoxic zone freshwater microbial communities from boreal shield lake in IISD Experimental Lakes Area, Ontario, Canada - Sep2016-L239-10m | ecosystem: Environmental > Aquatic > Freshwater >...
GGGGGTTGATGAAGAAATAGTTGTAGCTCTTTACCGGTCGGCGAAATCATTTGACACCGCCTCTCTGCAAAGGATTTTAAGCAATTGCATAAATGAGTTAGGGGTTGTAGATGCATGGCATAGCGTCATTACTCCGTTATTGCATAAAGTCGGGCATCGTTGGGCCGATAACTCTGATGGAATTGAAGTGGAACATTTATTGAGTGAGATCTTGATAAAAGTATTACAAGCCCCAAAAATCGTAAAACCAATTAATTCGCGCCCTGTATTACTGGCATGTGTAGGAGAAGAACTGCATTCATTGGCAATCCATGCTCTTTGCGCAGCACTTGCAGAGCGCAAAATAGAAAGTTACTTTCTTGGCTCTCGTACTCCATTGGAAGCGCTCTCCCAAGTCATTAAACGTTCAGCGCCTCCAGCTATTTTCTTATGGGCACAATTGCCTGAACATGGTGAAGCCAAATATTTTCAGTCACTACCCAAAGTCCGTCCTGCCCCTCGAATCGTGCTGGGTGGGCCCGGCTGGAACCGCGTCGATTATGGCTCTGTAGCCTTTGCCGATGACCTTTACTCTGCGTGCGAGGAGATTTCCAGGGCAGTCGGGGCGTAATTGCACCGATAGACTTCACGCCTTACACCGCTGATTCATATCCATCGTGGATCACTTCATGGTGTCTCTGGCGGGAGGTCTCATGAGCGATAACGACAAAGTCGTAATGCTTGGCCTTACTTATGATGACGTGCTTTTACTGCCCGATGCTTCCGAAGTTGTGCCGAGTGAAGTTAATACAGCAACCCGACTAACACGCAATATTTCATTAGCTATTCCTTTGGTCTCATCTGCAATGGATACCGTAACTGAATCTGCAATGGCTATTGCTATGGCAAAAGTAGGCGGCATCGGAATCATTCACAGAAATTTGCCGATCGAAGAACAAGTAACCCATGTCAAACTTGTGAAAAACGTTGGCATAGCAGGAGCAGCAGTCGGTGTCGGTGACGATGGTTTTGCTCGCGCAAAAGCCCTGATCGAAGCTGGAGTTGATGTAGTTGTTGTGGATACAGCCCATGGTCACCATCGTGCAGTTCTAGATGCCATTTCTCGAATTAAGAAGTTTTCACCAACTACCGAAATTATTGGTGGCAACGTTGCAACACGTGCTGGTGCACAAGCACTTATTAATGCAGGAGCAGATGCTGTAAAAGTTGGAGTAGGCCCGGGATCCATTTGCACAACTCGTGTTGTTGCCGGAGTCGGCGTTCCTCAAATCACTGCAATCTTGGAAGCTAGCAAAGCGTGTATCAAAGCTGGCATTCCACTCATCGCAGATGGCGGACTTCAATATTCTGGAGATATCGTTAAAGCACTTGTCGCAGGAGCAGATTGCGTCATGCTTGGTTCATTACTTGCAGGATGCGATGAGTCACCAGGTGAATTAGTAACTATTGATGGACGGAAATATAAGGCTTATCGAGGTATGGGATCTCTTGGAGCTATGCAATCTCGCGGGGAACAGAAGTCATATTCTAAAGATCGTTACATGCAAGACGATGTTTTATCTGAAGATAAATTAGTTCCAGAAGGCATTGAAGGAAAAGTTACTTATCGCGGTTCACTAGCTCATGTCGTTCATCAACTTGTTGGGGGACTTCGTTCAGGTATGGGCTATGCAGGAGCAGCAGATATTGCATATTTGCGTCGCGAAGGGCGCTTAATTCAAATTACTGCAGCAGGGCTTCAAGAAAGCCATCCTCATGACGTGTTAGATATAGCCGACGCCCCTAATTACCGTGGAAAGGGCTTGTAATGAGCGATATCGAATTAGCACCTGGCAAGCGTGCCCGCCAAGCATATTCATTTGACGATATAGCAATTGTGCCAAGCCGGCGCACTCGCGACCCTGAAGATGTTTCAACAACGTGGCAAATTGATGCATATAAGTTTGCTCTGCCCTTAATGGCAGCTCCTATGGACTCTGTTGTTTCACCAGAAACAGCAATAGCAATTGGCAAACTTGGTGGGCTGGCAGTTCTTAATCTTGAAGGACTTTGGACTCGCTATGAGGATCCTCGCATCCAACTAGGCGAGATTGCATCGATGCCAGATACGCATGCAACACGACGTATGCAAGAGCTTTATGCCGCACCAATCCAACCCACTCTGATCAAAGAGCGCCTAAAACAAATCAGAGATGCTGGAGTCACTGTTGCCGGCTCTCTATCTCCGCAACGAACTTTTGAATTACACAAAACCGTTATTGAAGCCGGTGTCGATATTTTCGTAATCCGTGGAACTACTGTGAGCGCCGAGCATGTTGCAACAAATAACGAAGCACTTAATTTGAAAAAATTTATCTATGAATTAGATGTACCCGTAATCGTTGGAGGATGCGCTACTGCAACAGGAGCGCTGCACTTAATGCGTGCAGGCGCAGCAGGTGTATTGGTTGGATTCGGTGGAGGTTCTGCTCACACCACACGAAAAGTATTAGGTATTGAAGTTCCTATGGCATCGGCAGTTGCCGAAGTTGCTTCTGCTCGTCGCGATTATTTAGATGAATCTGGCGGGCGCTACGTGCACGTAATTGCTGATGGGTCCGTGGGGCGCAGTGGAGATATTGCTAAAGCCGTTGCATGTGGTGCTGATGCTGTAATGATTGGGTCTCCACTTGCAAAAGCTAGTGAAGCTCCAGGACTTGGTTGGCATTGGGGAAATGAAGCGCATCATCCTGAACTTCCACGTGGTGAGCGGGTAGCAGTAGGTACATCAGGAACGCTAGAAGAAATTTTATTAGGACCTTCCCATGCAGCCGATGGGTCAATGAATTTATTTGGTGCATTCAGACGTGCAATGGCAACGTGCGGATACTCAGATGTGAAAGAGTTCCAACGCGTCGAGGTTCTTATCCATCGTGCCTGATAAGTCCAATGGCGTTTTAGTTGTCGATTTTGGGGCGCAATATGCGCAATTAATTGCACGAAGAGTTCGCGAAGCAAAAGTTTTTAGCCATATTGCTCCTTCATCAATTACTGCCAGCGAAGTAAGAAAGATGGCCCCTGAAGCGATCATTCTTTCCGGCGGACCATCAAGTGTGTATGCCACTAATGCTCCGAAAATGGATGACGAAATATTTTCACTTGGTATTCCAATCTTTGGCATTTGCTATGGATTTCAAGCTATGGCTGCTGCCCTTGGTGGGGTAGTCAGCCAAACAGGCACTTCCGAATTTGGCCGTACTCAAATCGAAGTAGATACAAAATCCAAAGTGTTTTCAGAACTATCTAAAAGTCAGAGCGTGTGGATGAGTCATGGAGATTGCGTTACTAAAGCCCCAAAAGATTTTGAAGTAACGGCTAATTCAGTGCAAACCTCGATAGTTGCCTTTGAAAATAAAACAGGTGAATTAGCAGGAGTTCAATTTCACCCTGAAGTTTTGCACACAGAACACGGACAAAAAATATTACAGAATTGGTTAATTAATGTAGCAAAATGTTTGCCAACGTGGACTACTAGCAATATATCTCTCACTGAAGTTGCGAAAGTGAAAGACATTGTCGGATCCAAGAAAGTGATTTGTGGGCTATCAGGGGGAGTTGATTCAGCTGTCGCAGCTGCAATAGTTCAGCAAGCTGTAGGTAGCCAATTGACTTGTGTCTTTGTAGACCACGGACTGCTCCGATCAGGTGAGGCCGAGCAAGTAAAAAAAGATTATGTTGACGCAACAGGGGTTTCTCTTAAAGTTGTTGATGCGCGTGAAATCTTTCTTAACGCGCTAGCTGGAGTAAGTGATCCTGAAACTAAACGCAAAATTATTGGTAGAGAATTTATTAGAGCATTCGAAAGTGCTTCGCGAGAAATTGCACAAGGTGGGGAAGTCGAATTTCTTGTCCAGGGCACGTTATATCCAGATGTTGTCGAATCAGGTGGTGGAACAGGAACTGCAAATATTAAATCTCATCACAATGTGGGTGGGCTACCTGACGACCTTTCATTCACTTTAATTGAGCCTCTTCGCACTCTTTTCAAAGATGAAGTTCGCCAAGTGGGATATGAGCTTGGCTTGCCTGCAGTAATTGTGGACAGGCAACCATTTCCTGGACCGGGGCTGGCAATTCGCATCATTGGGGAAGTAACACAAGAGCGGCTTGAAATATTGCGCCATGCAGATTTGATTGTTCGCGAAGAATTATCTAGCGCTGGTCAAGATTCATTGATCTGGCAGTGCCCAGTAGTTTTGTTAGCAGATGTTCGAAGTGTTGGAGTTCAAGGCGATGGTCGGACGTACGGGCATCCAATTGTCCTGCGCCCAGTTTCGAGCGAAGATGCTATGACAGCTGATTGGTCTCGTCTGCCTTATGAACTCCTTGAGAAGATTTCAACTCGAATCACCAATGAAGTGCGTGATGTTAACCGAGTTGTCTTGGACATAACGAGCAAGCCTCCTGGAACTATTGAATGGGAATAATGTTTCTAAAATTACTTGGTAACATTGCATCCTTATGAAAGGTACATTGATGAAGCGCATGATTGCTGTGGGTTTAGTAGGACTATTAGTGAGTGGGCTTACCGCGTGCGGTTCAACTAAGAAGGAAGTTGTGGTGGCTGCGCCATCACCAAGTGTGCCTGCAGTAACAACTATTGTGGCTGGCTGCAAGGCAACAACAGCAGTTCCGCATGTGGCTGTAAATGTGCCCGCACCCTCTGGGCTCCTTACTGAAGTGATTTCATCTTTTACTTTAACAACTAATTGCGGCGAGATTGATTTTGATGTTTATCAGAAGAAAGCGCCTCAAACAGTTACAGCAATGGCTGTACTAGCTCGCGCTGGTTATTTCGACGGCTCACTTTGCCATCGCCTGACCACACAAAATATTTACGTTTTGCAATGTGGCGATCCAACAGCACGAGGCAACGGCGGGCCCGCCTGGGCGTATAAAGATGAAAATCTTCCCGCGATTGCGGATAACAACTATCCAGCTGGCACCGTTGCAATGGCCAACGGAGGACCAAATTCCAATGGATCACAATTTTTCTTAGTGTATGCAGATACGTCGTTGGGAAAGAATTACTCTATTTGGGGCAAAGTCACTAAAGGGTTAGACATTCTCAAAGCAATTGCTGATGCAGGCGTACAAGGTGGCGGCGTAGATGGCCCTCCCGCTCAAACTGTGGCAATCGAGAGCGTTTCCATTAAGTAGTTAGTTGGCATTAACTATTTTAAAAGCTTCAGCAACTCTTCCTTCTGGGTAACCTGCTAAAGCTGCATTTCTTTCTCCCCAAGCTTTGACCATAGCTTCTAACTCTTTATTGTGAGCAGTTTGGGAAACATGAGAATGAAGTGCCTTCATTTTCAATGGAAAAGTTTCTGTGATGTCCACAAAATGATCTGGAGTCGCATGACCCATTATCCAAAGTTCTTTAACTCTCCATGGCTTAAATCCTGCTTCAAGTAAATCTGGAAATGCAAAAGGGTTACGTGCATCTGGATAAACCGCTTGAATCGCACCTTCACCTGCTGCAAGGTGATCAGGGTGACTGGTTCCGATTCGCTCCCAATTTCTCTCTGGACTTTGAATAACCATTCGATCAGGTTGAGCAATTCGGATAGCTTTCACAATATCTTTTCGCAGACCGAGAGTCGGTTCTAGTGAGCCATCGCGGTAATTTAAGAATGTTATATCTGTAACGCCAATTGCTTCACCGGCTGTTCGTTGTTCACGCTGACGCACAGCTGGCATTTCTTCGACAGGTATTCCTGATTCTTCCCCGCCTTGATCCCCGTTTGTGCAGATGCAATAAGAGACATGTATTCCGGCTTTGATCCATTTTGCAAGAGTGCCGGATGCACCAAAATCTGAATCATCAGGGTGGGCAGTCACAACGAGAACTCGCTTGATTTCGCTATCGGCAATCGGTTCCATTGTGGACCTTTCATTCATTTCGCGTAAGCCTAATGTCGTGTAAGCCTAATAGAATGCCGACTATGACGAGCACTGAAACTTTGCTTGAAGGGCTTAATCCTTCGCAAAGTTTGGCAGTCTCACATTCCGGCGGTCCTCTACTCGTGGTTGCAGGTGCGGGCTCTGGGAAAACTCGCGTTCTTACACGCAGAATCGCATATTTAATGTCTAAGCGGGGTTGCGCTCCATATGAAATTTTAGCTATCACCTTTACCAATAAAGCTGCGGGCGAAATGAAAGAAAGAGTCACAGCCTTAGTTGGCCCGATTGCTCGATCAATGTGGGTATCAACATTTCACTCCGCATGTGTGCGCATTTTGCGCCAAGAGGCTTCACGACTTGGCTACAGCAACTCTTTCAGCATTTATGACCAAGCAGACAGTGCGCGTTTAATAACAATAGTCTCTAAAGAACTCAACTTGGACCCTAAAAAATATCCTCCCCGCCAATTTCAGTCCATGATTTCAAATGCGAAAAATGAATTAATGGGACCATCCGATTATCTCAATGCAACGACTAATCAATTTGAGCAAATTGTTGCCGAAGTTTACGCTGTTTATCAGCGACGGTTAGAACAAGCTAATGCAATGGACTTTGACGATTTGATTCTTAAAACTGTTGAAGTCTTGCAGCGTTATCCCGAAAGTAAGGCTCGTTATCGTTCGCGCTTTCGCCACGTTCTCGTGGACGAGTACCAGGACACCAATCGAGCCCAGTATCAATTAATTCGAGAATTAGTTGGCGAACAAAGTGATTTGCTCCCCCCTGCCGAACTATGCGTGGTCGGAGATGCGGACCAATCCATTTATGGATTTAGAGGTGCCACTATTAGAAATATTTTGCAGTTTGAAATGGACTATCCGAACGCGACGACCGTACTTTTGGAGCAAAACTACAGATCGACTCAAAATATTCTTAACGCGGCAAATGCAGTAATAACGAAAAACGAAAGTCGTAAAGAAAAGAATTTATGGTCGGATGCTGGCTCTGGTGCACCGCTTATCGGATATGTTGCCGAATCAGAACACGATGAAGCAGAATTCATTAAAGATGAAATCCGACAGCTTCAAAATTCTGGAAGTTCAGAACCAGGAGACACCGCAATTTTCTACCGTACAAATGCTCAGTCTCGTGTTTTCGAAGAAGTATTTATGAGAGCGGCGCTACCTTACAAGGTAGTTGGGGGCGTTCGATTTTATGAACGCAAGGAGGTTAAGGATCTGCTTGCATACTTACGCGTGATTGTTAATCACAGTGATGAAGTTTCACTTCGTCGCATTATTAATGTACCAAAACGTGGAATTGGCGATCGCGCTCTAGATTACGTTGATGAATTTGCACTTCAGCTAGGTATATCTTTTTGGCAAGCACTTCATAGGTGCACCGAGATGCCTGATATTCCCAGTCGGGCGACAGCGTCGATTCGAGATTTCATAGCATCATTGACGGCACTAAGTGTCCTTGTTGAGGCCAAAGTTCGACCATCCGTAATTATCGAAGCAGTGCTCGAGCAATCTGGATTGTTGGCAGAACTTTCTATGAGTAAGGATCCGCAAGACGAAGTCCGGGTTGAAAACTTACAGGAATTAGTTGCTGTTTCACTTGAATATGAAGAGAAGCCTTTCGAGGCGCTAGGCGAAGATGAGGAAATTTCTCTCTCTGGTTTTCTCGAACAAGTTGCACTTGTCGCCGATGCGGATGAAATTCCTGAAGGAGAAGATCATGGAGGCGTAGTTACACTCATGACTTTGCATACAGCTAAAGGCCTTGAGTTTCCTACAGTTTTCCTTGCAGGTCTTGAGGATGGAATTTTCCCCCATTCAAGAACTCTTGGTGAAAAGAAAGAGATTGAAGAAGAGCGTCGTTTGGCATACGTTGGACTCACTCGTGCGCAACAACGTTTATATCTGACTCGTGCTGAATATCGTTCATCGTGGGGAGCGCCAAGTTTTAATCCACCATCTCGATTCTTAGAAGAGATTCCTGAAGACCTTATTCAGTGGCGTTCAACAAATGTAACGGCACAACGAGTTTCACCAAAGAGAAATTTTTCTGCACCCCCACCTAGAGCAACTGGAAGGAAAAACGTTGCATTAGATCTTGCAATTGGTGAGCGTGTGTCACATGACACATTTGGACTAGGGACCGTTAAAGCATTATCTGGTGAAGGTGATCGCGCCGAAGCCACAATAGATTTTGGCTCATACGGTGAGAAGCGATTGCTTTTGCGCTATGCACCGGTTGAGAAGCTCTAGGATTACACCCGTCTTAGCATTTCAAACAAGAAAGGAGGCCACCGTGGATCTCTTTGAATATCAAGCAAGAGATCTATTTGAAAAACACGGGGTTCCCGTTCTAGCTGGTGCCGTCGCAACTACTGCAGATGAAGCGCAAGCTGCTGCCGCGAAAATTGGCGGAAAAGTTGTGATTAAAGCTCAAGTAAAAGTTGGCGGTCGCGGGAAAGCTGGAGGCGTAAAACTTGCGGAAGATGCGCAAGATGCTCGGGAAAAATCCAGTGCAATTCTTGGAATGGACATCAAAGGCCACATTGTTAATAAGGTAATGATTGCCCAAGCTGCACCAATTGATTCTGAATATTATTTGGCAATCTTGCTAGATCGATCGAATAGAACCTTTCTCATTATGGCTTCTGTAGCTGGAGGAATGGATATTGAGCAGGTTGCTCATGAGACACCAGAAAAACTAATAAAAGTTCCAGTTAATTCCAACCAAGGGCTTTCTAAATCTGAGGCGCTTAAAATAGTTGCAGATGCAAAATTTCAAACAGATATTGCAGAGCAAGTTGCAGACACATTGCTTTTAATTTGGGAAGTCTTTACAAGTGAAGATGCAACTTTAGTTGAAATTAACCCGCTCGTGAAAACAACCGATGGACGAATAATTGCATTGGATGGCAAAGTCACACTTGATGACAACGCCGGATTCCGACACCCAGATCACGAAGCACTTATCGATGAGTCTGCTTCAGATCCACTAGAAGCACTAGCAAAAGGTAAAAATTTGAATTATGTGAAGCTCGAGGGACAAGTAGGAATTATTGGGAATGGCGCTGGGCTAGTGATGAGCACTTTAGACGTTGTTGCTTATGCCGGTGAGAAATTTGGCGGCGTAAAACCTGCAAACTTCTTGGATATCGGTGGGGGAGCATCTGCTCAAGTTATGGCAGATGGACTTTCTATCATCTTGGGAGATCCAGATGTTAAAAGTGTATTTGTAAATGTATTCGGCGGAATAACCTCATGCGATGCAGTTGCTAATGGAATTGTTCAAGCGCTAGAGATGTTAGGTTCTAAAGCCACAAAGCCAATAGTCGTTCGGTTAGATGGAAATAACGTTCTCGAAGGGCGCAGAATTCTAAATGAGGCCAAACACCCGCTCGTTCAGCAGTTAGACACAATGGATGGAGCGGCCTCTAGGGCTGCAGAATTGGCCGCTAAATAATGTCTATATTTATTAATAAAAATAGCCGTGTCATTGTTCAAGGAATGACTGGTACTGAGGGAACCAAACACACTCGCCGAATGCTGGCGTCAGGCACAGTAATAGTTGGTGGAGTCACCCCTGGAAAGGGTGGACAAGTTGTAGATATTGATGGACATCAACTTCCAGTATTCGATTCTGTCTCTGAGGCAAGATCTGCAACTGGCGCAGATGCTTCTGTAGTTTTTGTTCCTCCAAAGTTTGCCAAAGCTGCAGTAATTGATGCGATAGATGCTGGCATGCCACTTGTTGTTGTCATCACCGAAGGAATTCCAGTTCATGACACAGCGGCCTTTTATGCATATGCGGTTGCAAAGGGCACAACAAGAATTCTTGGGCCAAACTGCCCTGGAATTATTACTCCGGGCGAAACCAATATTGGAATTATTCCGGCTGATATCGCTGGAAAAGGGCCCATTGGGTTGGTTTCTAAGTCAGGCACCCTCACGTATCAAATGATGTTTGAACTTCGCGACATTGGATTCAGTACAGCCGTAGGTATCGGTGGCGATCCGATTATCGGAACAACACACATTGATTGTTTGAGAGCGTTTCAAGATGATCCAGAAACAGAAGCTATTGTCATGATTGGCGAAATCGGTGGCGATGCAGAAGAACGCGCTGCAGCATTTATTAAAGCTAATGTGACAAAACCTGTTGTGGGCTACGTTGCTGGCTTTACGGCTCCTGAAGGAAAAACTATGGGACATGCAGGCGCAATTGTTTCCGGCTCATCTGGAACTGCTCAAGGTAAAAAAGATGCGTTAGAGGATGCAGGTGTGCAAGTAGGACAAACTCCTAGTGAAACTGCTCGCATTATGCGGGCGCTTTTGAATCGCTAAGCACATGTTCCAACGCGTCCTCTGGGTCTCGTTGACACAAGCTTTACGTAGCGTCGCACTTTTACTTTTACCTATTTGTTTTATTACTCTTCTGGCTTGGTCGACTGCAGGAAGCAGTAGCGCTCACACATCCGACCCACTACGTGTGGCTCTATGGGTTTGGCTTGCCTGTCATCACATACCGTTCTCGCTGATGTTGCCCCCCGCAGAAGTTTCAGGGCTCTTCTCATATTTACCTCTTGGTGCGCTGGTATTCCCTTTTATTGCGATTCGAAAAGGTTATCGCAGGATCACTAAGCACATTGATATCGGCGAGCAATCTATTCGCCTTGCTCGATCTCTTTTTACATTTATTTATACTCTTCTTGCTACATCGATAGCATGGATTTCTCAATCTCACGCTGTTTCTCCAATAATTTATTGGACACCGGTGATTGTTGGATTAGGCACATGGCTGACAGCGGGCACTGTCGTTAACAGAAGACGCTCATCCACTTTAATTCCAATCGAATTATCACTCCGCTATTTAGCAATCATGCTTGGAATCTCAAGTGTGGTACTTGGGGTTGCGCTCTTTGGACAATTGTCAGTAGTAAAGAATTTGACTGTTATTTTACAACCGGGAATTGTAGGCGGAATTCTTTTACTCCTAATAAATATTCTATTTATCCCAAATGCAATTGTTGCTACGCTTTCATACCTTGCAGGATCTGGCTTCGCGATTGGTGCAGGAACAATCATTTCGCCTTGGACTCATACAATTGCAGAAATTCCAGCCCTGCCTATTCTTGGAGCACTCCCAACAGGTACACATCCGTCATTTTTACTAGTGGCCATATTTTTTGTCGCAATTGGCGCGCTTTTGCACAGTTCAACAATCTCGCTAAACCAACGTGTAATTTCTCAAAGTTTTGTAGTGCTTATTCTCTTCATCCTATTTCTCGCCTTCATGAGTAGCGGCGCACTAATGACTCCTTCACTTCGAGCAGTGGGTGTTTCTCTCTGGAAATTTCCGTTAGTACTCACTCTAGAAATTGGTGTTGGAATACTCTTAGCTATGTTTATCCCACGTCTGATGGAACGCGCCTCCGCTCGAGGTAGAATCCGGAAACGAAGTGCATGAAACCTAAAATTCTTCTCTTGGCATCAGGTGATGGCTCACTGTTTCAAGCAGTCGTTGATGGGACCAATGTTGGAGAAATAGAGGCGCACATTCTTGGGCTCGTGTGCGATCGTCCCAGCGCTCCAGTTTTGGATCGAGCAAAAAAAAGTGGAATTGCGACCTACCTCGTACCATTTGATTTGGCCCGTGAAACCTGGAACCAAAAGATCATGGAAGTTGTTACTTCTCTTAAGCCAGATTTGATTGTCAGCGCCGGTTTTATGAGAATCCTTGCACCAGAATTTGTGGAGAGCTTTAAGGTGATTAATTCGCATCCTTCTCTTCTCCCAAAATTTCCAGGTGCTCACGCTGTTAAAGATGCATTACTTGCTCAAGAGCCAATGACCGGAGCGACAATTCATTGGGTTGATTCTGGCGTTGATACTGGCGAGATTATTGCCCAGGTTCAAGTGGCAATCCTGCCAAGTGATGACATCGCTACATTGCATGAGCGTATTAAGATTGTCGAACGACGTCTCATCGTTGAGACCATCGCAAGACTCTTACTAACATTGGAGAAACGCTATGTCTGAGCGCAAACCAATTCGGCGAGCACTGATCAGCGTGTATGACAAGACTGGTGTTGTTGAGTTAGGGAAGATTCTTGATCGCGCGGGGGTAGAAATACTTTCAACTGGATCCACTGCGAAAACATTGCAAAGCGCTGGAGTTGCCGTCACCGAAGTGAGTGCGTACACGGGATTTCCTGAAATCATGGGGGGGCGAGTGAAGACTCTCCATCCGAGAATTCATTCAGGAATTTTGGCAGATCAAAGTAATGCAGAACATATGCGAGCCATAGAAGATTTAGATATTTTGCCTTTTGATTTAGTTGTCATAAATCTTTACCCGTTCCAAGCGACCATTGCATCGGGAGCAGATTTTGCTGAATGTATAGAACAAATCGACATTGGCGGTCCGTCGATGCTGCGAGGTGCTGGAAAAAATCATAATTCTGTTGCAGTTGTCTGCCAGCCAACTCAATATGAGCAAATTACTCAAGCTATGACATCTGGTGGATTTACTGCAGAAGAGCGAAAGAAGCTTGCACTTGAGGTTTTTCGTACGACTGCAGAGTACGACTTATCGATTGCAAATTGGCTTGGCGAAAACAATGAAGAACCCCCACAGTGGTTTGGGCGAATTTGGAAAGAACTGAATCCGCTTCGTTATGGTGAAAATCCACATCAGCGTGCAACGGTGTATGGGCAAAGTGGAGTTTCTTCAGGGCTTGTAGCTTCACAGCAATTACATGGCAAAGAGATGTCGTTTAACAACTATACCGATGCCGATGCTGCATGGAGAACTGCGCACGATCATGACGAGCCATGTGTTGCAATTATTAAACATGCTAACCCTTGTGGAATTGCACTTGGTTCGACAATTGCGCAAGCACACCGAAAAGCGCACGAGTGTGACCCAGTCTCCGCATTTGGTGCAGTTGTTGCCGCCAATCGGGAAATTGATTCGGAAATGGCGCAAGCACTTTCTCAAATTTTCACAGAGGTTGTTATTGCCCCAAGTTTTTCACAAGATGCGCTTGAAATTTTGAAAGCTAAACCCTCAATTCGTATCTTGGAATGTGCCACTTCGAGAGTTTCTCCACTTGAGTTACGAGTGATTTCTGGGGGAGCACTCCTTCAGGAAAGTGACTTGATAAATGCGGGTGGTGATGATCCTAAGAATTGGAGGCAAGTAAGTGGACCTTCTGTCAGTGCAGAAATATTGGAAGATCTTCACTTCGCTTGGCGCTCTGTGAGGGCTGTGAAAAGCAATGCAATTCTTCTTGCAAAAGACGGTGCGTCGATTGGAATTGGAATGGGTCAAGTAAACCGTGTTGACTCAGCGCACTTAGCAGTGTCTAGAGGAGGAGAACGAGTTCAATCAAGCGTTGCAGCAAGTGATGCCTTTTTCCCATTTGCTGATGGCGTTGAAATCCTCATTAAGGCTGGAGTGTCTGCAATCGTGCAACCCGGAGGAAGCGTGCGAGATGAAGAAGTCATTGCGGTAGCGCAAAAAGCAAATATCCCGATGTTTTTCACTGGCGTGCGCCATTTCTCGCATGCTTAATGCCCATTAGGATTACGAAAATGAGCGCACAGATTTTAGATGGCAAAGCACTTGCACACAGAATTAAGTCTTCGCTCGCAATTGAAGTTGCCGAACTCAAAAAAAGTGGGAAAGTTCCTGGACTTGGAACCGTTCTTGTAGGCGAAGATCCTGGCTCACACTCTTATGTAAACGGAAAACACCGCGATTGTGAAGAAGTGGGAATAACGTCTATCCGAATTGATTTACCTGCGTCAGCAAAAGAGTCCGATATATTGTCCGCAATTAGAGACCTTAACTCTTCTAAGGAATGCACTGGATACATTGTGCAACTTCCCCTCCCATCCGGAATCAATTCTCAAAAAGTTTTGGAAGCGATTGATCCTTCTAAAGATGCAGATGGATTACATCCACTCAACTTAGGTCGTCTAGTAAGTGGCGAACCCGGTCCCTTGCCATGCACACCCCGTGCAATAGTTGAATTACTACGAGCGTATGACATCGCCATTGATGGGGCAGAAATTACAGTCATTGGTCGTGGGATTACAGTCGGTCGTCCATTGGGGCTTTTGTTGACGCGTAAGAGTGAGAATGCAACAGTAACGTTGACCCATACTGGAACTAAAAATTTGTCGAGCCACACTAAGAATGCAGATATTGTCATCGCAGCAATTGGCAAGGCACATTTCTTAACTGCCGCAATGATTAAAAGTGGCGCGACAGTTATCGATGTTGGGATCTCTCGTACACCTGAAGGTTTGCTCGGGGATGTGCATCCGGCAGTTTCTGAAGTTGCATCTTTTATTGCACCAATGCCAGGCGGAGTGGGCCCAATGACCCGAGCAATGCTGCTGAAGAATGTTGTTGAATCGTGTCGATAAAAATTCGGAGCACTGCTTTTTTGGCATATCTTGGAGTCACTATTGGCATCATTGCTGGTATCACTGGATTTGTTCGCGCGGGAGCCTTGTTTATTGCGGTGGGAGCCTTCGGGGTAAGTATTTCTCGTCACAGCGCACGCAGGTTCGAAAGATTCTTACCTTTGGCGCTGGCAGTAGCTCTCTTCATATTGGCGTTGGCTCTTCCCAGGGGACGCTAGAATTATCTTGATGTCAAGAGAGTTTTAAAGCAGCGTCAAAGGAAGGCAGTGACTGTTATGTCAAAAAAAGTGAGTGTCATCGGAGCTGGATTCTATGGCTCGACAACAGCAATGCGATTAGCCGAATACAACGTTTTTGACACAGTCGTCCTTACAGATATTTTGGAAGGCAAGCCCGAAGGCTTAGCGCTCGACATGAATCAATCACGATCAATAGAAAATTTTGAAACAAAAATTATTGGAGCAACAACCACGGCAGACGGTGGCGGATACGAAGCAACTGCAAACTCTGATGTTGTGGTAATCACTGCAGGGCTTCCACGCAAACCCGGCATGAGTCGGATGGATTTGATTGGTGTTAACGCTGGAATCGTCAGAGGTGTTGCAGAAAATGTTGCAAAACACAGTCCAAATGCGGTAATTATTGTTGTTTCGAATCCGCTCGATGAAATGACTGCACTTGCTCAACTAGCTTCTGGTTTTCCTCGCAATCGCGTCATGGGTCAAGCTGGCATGCTCGATACAGCTAGGTTCACAAACTTTGTAGCCGAAAAACTAAAAGTCCCGGTAAGTTCAGTCAAGACACTCACATTAGGTTCACACGGAGACACCATGGTTCCGGTACCAAGTCGTTGCACAGTTGATGGTGTTGCACTTACTCAAAAACTTTCGCAAGAAGAAATTGATGAATTAGTAACGCGTACTCGAAATGGCGGGGCAGAAGTTGTTGCCTTACTCAAGACTGGATCTGCTTATTACGCACCATCGGCCGCAGCAGCGCGCATGGCAAAAGCTGTCATTGAAGATTCAGGTGAAGTAATGCCTGTTTGCGCCTGGGTCGATGGCGAATATGGAATTTCGGGTGTTTATCTCGGAGTAGAAGCCCAAATTGGCCGGGGTGGAATTACCAAAGTAGTTGAAACGGCCTTATCTCAAAGCGAATTAGCAGAACTCAAAGCTGCTGCTGAAGCAGTTCGTGCAAAACAGGCAGATATTCAAAGCCTCTAGAACTGGAGTAAAAATGAAAAAAATCAAGGTCGTAGGAACTGTTGTAGAGCTCGACGGAGATGAAATGACCAGAATTATCTGGCAATTCATTAAGGAGCAGTTGATATTGCCTTATTTGGATATCAACCTTGAGTATTACGATCTTGGAATAGAAAACCGCGATGCTACAGATGATCAAGTAACAATTGATTCTGCACGTGCAATTCAAAAACATGGTGTTGGCGTTAAGTGCGCGACGATTACTCCAGACGAGGCACGTGTAAAAGAGTTTGGCCTCAAGAAGATGTGGAAGTCTCCAAACGGGACAGTACGCAATATTTTAGGTGGGGTAATTTTCCGCGAGCCAATTATTATCAGCAACGTTCCTCGATTGGTTCCACACTGGAAAAAGCCCATTGTGATTGGCCGCCACGCATATGGTGATCAATATCGTGCTACTGATTTCTTGGTGCCAAGTGCTGGAACTTTAACAATGACATTTGCACCAGAAGATGGATCTAAGCCAATGGAATTTGAAGTCTATAAATTTCAGAGCCCTGGCGTTGCATTGGGAATGTTTAACGTAGATGATTCCATTCGTGAATTTGCACGAGCATCTCTTACTTATGGATTGATGCGGAAATATCCAGTATTCCTTTCGACCAAAAATACAATTTTGAAAGCTTATGACGGACGTTTTAAAGATATTTTCGAAGAAGTCTTTAACGCTGAGTTCAAGGAAAAGTTTGATAAGGCAGGCATTACCTATGAGCATCGTCTAATCGACGACATGGTTGCAACTGCCATGCGTTGGGAAGGTGGCTATGTTTGGGCTTGTAAGAATTACGATGGCGACGTTGAGTCAGATATTATTGCTCAAGGTTTTGGTTCTTTAGGTCTTATGACGAGCGTGCTCATGACTCCAGACGGAAAGACTGTCGAAGCAGAAGCAGCTCACGGAACCGTTACCCGTCACTATCGAGTTCACCAACAAGGTAAACCCACATCGACAAACCCAATCGCTTCGATTTTCGCGTGGACACAAGGGTTGCAACACCGCGCCAAGTTGGATGACAACGCAGAATTGGCAAGATTTGCCACAACTCTTGAGCGTGTATGCATTGAAACAGTTGAATCCGGAAAGATGACAAAAGATCTAGCGATCTTGATTTCACCTGATGCCCCGTGGGAAACAACGCAAGATTTCTTGGCGTCTATCGATGCCAATCTCCAAAAAGCTATGGCTTAATTTAAAGCCAAAGTTTTATTTTAAGCGCACCCCTGTTGCGGAATCGAAGAGGTGAATTGCCTCTGGATTAGCAACAACGCTAATTGTTGTTCCTGGCTTTGGAGGGCTCTTTGGGTCCCAGCGAATAATTACTTGCGCACCTTCATCCGAAGAGTGTGCAAATTTAATTGTTGAATCTGCTGGTTTTCCATACACGAATGCATCTGCACCGAGTTCTTCAACAACTTCAACCAGAACATCAAAACCTGCACTAGATGGCGTGAAGCTTTCTGGTCTAACGCCAACAGTGACCGTGGACCCAGCGCTCGATGGAACAGGGATTGAAAGACCACCAAGTTTTGCAACGCCTCCAGAAACTGGTGCAACAAGCAAGTTCATAGCGGGAGAGCCAATAAACCCGGCGACAAATGCGTTGGCAGGATTGTCATAAAGGTTTCTTGGAGTATCAACTTGTTGTAGTAGACCATCTTTAAGTACTGCAACTCGATCACCCATCGTCATTGCTTCAACTTGGTCGTGAGTTACGTAGACAGTGGTAATTCCAAGGCGGCGTTGAAGGGCTGCAATCTGGGTACGTGTTGCAACTCGCAACTTCGCATCCAAATTAGAAAGTGGTTCGTCCATAAGAAAAACTTGTGGCTCTCGAACAATTGCTCGTCCCATTGCAACTCTTTGGCGTTGTCCACCCGAAAGAGCTTTAGGTTTGCGATCGAGATATGGCTCTAGGTCTAATAACTTGGCAGCTTCTAGAACTCTGCGATCACGTTCTTCTTTTGAGACGCCCGCAATTTTGAGAGCGAAACCCATATTTTCTGCAACACTCATATGTGGATAAAGCGCATAAGACTGGAAAACCATTGCGATGTCGCGGTCTTTCGGAGCAACATTTGTTACATCTCGATCTCCAATAAGAATGCGACCGTTATCAATTTCTTCAAGGCCGGCCAACATACGAAGTGAAGTTGATTTTCCACATCCTGATGGTCCAACGAGTACTAAGAATTCACCATCTTTAACAACGAGGTCTAGTTTGTCGACCGCAGGCACTGTGGTGCCGGGATAAATACGTGTTGCTTTTTCGAATACGACTGATGCCATGATAAATCACTCCTTCTCCGAGCAGGTACGTGCTCGACGATCCATTGGTTGAAGGTGGTACTTCATCTCCCTCTCAAGCGAGAAAGAAAGACCTGCTTGAGGCTAGCCTCGATTCAGGTCTCCAGAACATACAGGAAAGCACAACTCCAGGGAATACATCGTTGCCGATAAGATTTACCTCATGCCTGACGATCGATCTCTTCACGGACTTATCACGGATATCGGAATCGTTGCCGCACTTATTTTACTGGCCGCACTTTTTGTTGCCGCCGAGATTGCCTTAATATCTTTACGCGAAAGCCAAGTTCGACAAATGGCAACACGCGGTCGCAGGGGTGCACGAGTCGCTGCGCTTTCTACAAACCCCAATCGCTTCCTTGCCGCAGCTCAAGTTGGTGTGACCATGTGTGGCTTTCTTTCTGCAGCCCTAGGAGCAGAAAGGCTTGGCACCTATGTAGAACCGTGGCTTGAAAATTTGGGACTTTCAAAAACTTGGAGTATCAACCTTTCACTTGTGGGTCTTACATTAGTTATTGCGTATTTCTCCCTTGTATTTGGCGAGTTAGTTCCGAAAAGACTTGCCCTGTTTCGCACAGAAGAAATTGCGTTGGCATCCGCTCCAATTATTGATGTACTCGCAATGTTTTTTAGACCAGTCATTTGGCTGCTTTCGCGTTCAACTGATGTTGTTGTTCGAATTTTCGGTGTAGATCCAAAAGAGAAGCGCACCCAAATGTCTGAAGAAGAGTTGCTAGATTTAGTGACGGGCCATGCTGCGCTCAGCGATGAAGAGCGGGACATTGTTGAAGAGGTTTTTAATGCCAGCGAGCGTCAAGTGCATGAGGTCATGGTGCCTCGAACTGAAGTGGATTTCATGGATGGGTCATTAACAATTAATAAGGCAATTGCAGTTGCTGTAGATAGAGCCCATTCTCGATACCCAGTTGTCCGCGGATCAAGTGATGAGATTATTGGTTTCATCCATGTCCGAGATTTACTCGATACATCTTTAGCTGGTAAAGATGGGAAAATTCAAGAACTTGTTCGCTCGATTATGTTTCTGCCTGGCACTAAAGGTGTCTTGCCGGCTCTCACGGAAATGCGAAGCCAGAGGCAACATTTAGCAATCGTTCTTGATGAATACGGCGGAACCGATGGAATTATCACGATGGAAGATTTAGTTGAATGCCTGATTGGAGACATTAAAGATGAATACGATGGCCACGAAAGCGAGGTTCAAGAGCAATCGCATTCTGGAGATGTTGAGGTGGATGGTCTGATTTCAATTGAAGATTTATTAGATCAAACAGGGATTGAAATTCCAGATGGTCCATATGAGACAGCAAGTGGTTTCGTTATGCACTTTCTTGGTCGTATGCCACAAGTGGCTGATTCGCTCGCGATTAACGGAATTCGGGTCCAAGTCTTGTCTCTTGAAGGAAAGCGCGCGGGTCGTCTCTTAATCTCGCGTTCGGTCTAGTTCGTGCGAGAATATCCATTGTGACGGGCAAAAGAGTTCTCTCGGGTATTCAACCAACACATGACTCCTTTCACCTTGGAAATTATTTAGGTGCGCTCAAACAATGGGTTGAACTTCAAGAAGATCATGATGCGTTTTATTGTGTAGTTGATTTACATGCGCTAACAATCGAAACAGAACCTGCACTCCTTCGTAAAAGAATTCTGGCATCTGCCGCACAGTTGATAGCACTTGGAGTCAATCCAGATAGATGCACCCTCTTTTTGCAGTCCCATGTTGCCGAGCACAATCAACTTGGCTGGATTATGGAATGCCTTGCAGGATTTGGTGAAGCAAGTCGAATGACCCAATTTAAAGATAAGTCTCAAAAAACTGGAACAGACCGCACGGTAGTTGGGCTTTTTACTTATCCGATGTTGCAAGCTGCCGACATCTTGCTTTATCAGGCGAATTTAGTTCCTGTAGGAGAAGATCAACGTCAACACATCGAACTCACAAGAGATTTAGCAGGTCGATTTAATTCTCGTTACGGGCAAACTTTCCAAATTCCAGATGCTTACATTTTGAAAAGCGGCGCTAAAATAAATGACTTACAGGATCCCACTTCAAAGATGAGCAAATCTGCCAGCTCAATGCAGGGCGTTATTGAAATTATGGACACTCCTGAAATAAATTTGAAGAAAATTAAGAGTGCAATGACTGACACAGGCAGGGAAGTGCTTTTTGATGAGAAAGAGAAGCCAGGCATAAGTAACTTATTAACGATTCACTCAGCCCTTTCGGGTCAAAAAATAGGTGAGATTGAAAAGGAATATGAGGGCAAAGGTTACGGAGATTTCAAAACTGGAGTTGCCGAGGTTGTCATTGACGTTTTGAAACCAGTACGTGAGCGCGCTCTGCAACTTTTGGAAGATGAGACTTACTTATTAAAAATTCTAGCTAGTGGAGCTGTCAAGGCACGTGGCGTTGCTGAAAAAACGATGCAAAGTACCTATCAAAATCTCGGATTAGTTCTATGAAAAAAATAAGAGGCGTACTAGCAATTATCGCTATTCTTGCAATCACAATTTCAAGCAGTTCATTCGCATCAGCTAGCCAACCAGAACTCCATATTGGTGTTGCTTACGATACTGGCGGGCTTGGAGATCATTCCCTCAATGATGCCGTTAACTCTGGTTTTCTATCCGCAAAGAAGAGTATCAATTTTTCACTCGAATCCACAGTGACAATTGGTAGCGAGAGCGATCGCCAAGCTCGCGTTCTTTCACTTGTGAAAAAGAGCTGTGACCTTATATTGGTAGTTGGAAGTCAATATGCATCGGCGCTTAAAATCCTTGCCGCTCAGTTCCCGGATCAAAAATTTGCGATAATAAATGACGAGACAGTGGGGCTTAGAAATGTGACTTCACTTGTATTTGCAGAAAATCAAGGCGGATACCTAGCTGGCGTTACTGCAGCCCTTCTCTCACAAAGTTCAAAAATTGGCATCATCACTCATCTTTCTCAGTCAAAAGATTTTGATAAAGGTTTTGTACTAGGCGCGCAAGCTGTGAAAAAGGGAATCTTAATAAATTCGAAGTACGCAAATGATTCAACTGCAAATGTTGCAAAGCAAATGATTGCAGACGGAGTGGATATAATTTTCTCAACAAACCCAGGCTCTGATGTTGAAGTATTAAACGTTGTTGCAAACGCCAATAAAAATGGAAAGTCAGTTGGTTTAATTGGTTTAGAGCCTGAACAATATGCAACTCTCAGCGCAACTACTAAGAAATATCTCATCGCATCAGTTGTAAAACGCTTGGATATCGCAGTTGTGGATCTGCTTTCCGAAATGTCCATTGGTTACACCCTTTCCGATATCGTCAATCCGGCCCTAGGGGTATCAGGGCGCCGGTATGGGATTTCTGATAAAGGGGTTGAAATCTCACTTTGGTCATCCAAAAGTATTAAATTAAAGAAACAAATCAATAATTTTGCTAAAAAAGCGGCAAAACTTTCTACCTAGGGTTGAGAGTTTATCTTTTCGTTATAACCCACGCGCGCAAACATCACGCTGCAAATAGATGCATTTTTGGCCTCTGACGCTAGGCTAGTCCGAAATCAACTCCCCATCTAATACATGGGACCCTTGGAGGAAAATTGAAAAAGTCATTGCGTTATGTAGCGCTCTTTGCCGCTACTTCATTTGCAGTAGGTATCACCGTGGCTCCAGTTGCCACAGCAGCTACACCAGTTAAGGCTTGTATCGCACTTGATACTGGTGGCGTGGATGATCACTCATTCAACGAATCAGCATGGGTAGGCGCACAAGCATCAGATAAGGTCACAAAGACAAAGGCAACATATCTTCCTGCAGCAACAACTGCAGATTTCGTGCCAAACATCAAGAAGTTCCTTGATCAAAAGTGCACAATTATTGTTGGTGTTGGTTGGCAAATCGGTGGCGCACTAATCAATGCAGCAACTGCTAATCCAAACGTGAAGTTTGCAATCGTCGATAACGACGGTGCCGATCACGGTCCAAACTTTGATCAATATCCAGGAAAGACTTTTAAAAACCTTAAGCCTCTTCAGTTCGCCACAGATGAGTCTTCCTTCCTTGCTGGATATTTAGCAGCAGGAGTCACAAAAACTGGCAAGGTTGCAACTTACGGAGGCGCACCATATGGCACCGTAACAATCTTCATGGATGGCTTTGTTAAAGGCGTAAATTATTACAACAAAGTTAAAGGTAAGTCAGTCAAAGTTCTTGGTTGGGATCTAGCAACACAGAAGGGTGAGTTCGTCGGAGATTTTGCAAATTCCGCGAAAGCACTTCAGATTTCAAAGAGCTTTGAGCAACAGGGTGCAGACGTCATCTTGCCAATTGCTGGTGGACTTGGTGGCGTTACTGCTGGAAACTCAATGGTCAGCAAGAAGTCTTACGTCCTTGGCGTAGATTCAGATTTCTTCAATACTGCCCCACAATACCGATCAGTACTTCTTACTTCAGTTATGAAGGGTGTTGGAGCATCAATTCTTGGAGTAGTTACAGACGTAGTCAATGGAACCTATAACTCGACTTCGTATTACGGTAACTTGGCAAACAAGGGAACTTACCTTGCACCATTCCATGACTTGGCAAAGAAAGTTCCTGCCAAGCTTCAAGGAGAACTTCGCGCACTACAAGCAGATATCATCTCCGGTTCATTGTCAATCGGATAAATAGCAGTACTTAATTACGGAGTAGGTCGGATTTTTCGGCCTACTCCGTAATTTTTTATTCTTTGATTACACTCTAAGAGAGAGTAGATTTACTCCCATGTCACTGGAACTTCGTGGAATCACGAGAAGTTTCGGCTCATTATTGGCCAACGACTCGATAGATCTTCACGTTGGCGATGGTGAAATACATGCCATTCTTGGTGAAAATGGCGCTGGAAAATCAACGCTCATGAATATTGTTTATGGCTTAATTTCTCCCGACTCCGGAACAATTCTTGTTGACGGGAAAGAGTTAAACATCCAGACCCCTAGTGACGCGCTAGCTGCTGGGATCGGTATGGTGCACCAACATTTTATGCTCATTCCGGTCTTCACTGTGGCAGAAAATATCGTCTTAGGACATGAGAAAACAAAGAGATTTGGCTTGCTCGATTTAGAAATGGCTAAGGAAGAAATTCGCAGGGTATCCAAGGAATTTAATTTTGATGTCGACCCAGATGCCGTTGTTGAGACTTTACCAGTGGGGATACAGCAACGTGTAGAAATTATTAGAGCCCTTATTTATGATGCCAAGGTTCTCATTCTTGATGAGCCAACAGCGGTACTAACCCCACAAGAAACCGATGAGCTCCTAAAGAATATGAAGAATTTAAAGGCTAAGGGAACATCCATAGTCTTTATCACCCATAAGTTACGCGAGGTTCAAGAAGCTGCAGACAAAATCACAATTATTCGAAGAGGCAAAGTTGTTGGAACCGCCCTGCCCAGTGCTTCGCAAGAAGAGTTGGCATCTCTCATGGTGGGAAGGCCGATATCACTCGATGTCGAAAAGAAGCCTGCAAAACTTGGGGAAATTGTTCTCTCTGTTGCAAACCTCAATGTGCATGATGTGACTGGGCGCCGTCTAGTCAAAAACTTATCACTAGATATTAGAGCTGGTGAGATTGTTGCTGTTGCTGGAGTACAGGGCAATGGTCAGAGTGAATTTGCACAAGCCCTCCTCGGGCTAAAGGAATTTGTAGATGGAGAAGTTTTGTTGGATGGCAAAGACATTACCAAGGCTAATGTGAGGCAGTCATTACATGCAGGAATTGCCTATGTTCCAGAATCTCGTGAGTTAGATGGATTGATTTCTTCATTTTCGATTGCTGAAAACCTCATACTTGATCTACATGATCTCCCACCTTACGCAAGGGGCCCAGTGATGTTTCCAAATATCATTGCAAGAGAGGCAGAATTGCGGGTGAAGGAATTCGATGTTCGCTTGCAAAGTATTCAAGATCCAGCCTCATCATTATCAGGTGGAAATAAACAGAAAGTTGTCTTAGCAAGAGAGTTATCAAGGCCGGTGAGATTAGTTGTCGCGTCGCAACCAACACGAGGTTTAGACGTTGGATCAATTGAATTTGTTCATGAGCGCATTCTTGCTGAGCGTGATGGTGGCCGCGCCGTTTTGCTCTTTAGTACCGAGCTTGATGAGGTTGTGTCTTTGGCAGATCGCATTGCAGTCATGTGTGCAGGAGAAATTATTGCAATCGTCCCACCTGACACATCGAGGGCTCAACTTGGTTTACTTATGGCTGGTGTGCACCCAGATGCTAAGGCGAGTGCTTAGTTATGAAGATTCTTTCTAAAGCGCTGACAAAAATTTCTTTACCACTTTTGGCCTTTGTGCTAGCTGTATTTTCTGGTGGAATTTTAATTGCTTTTTCAGATCGTGAAGTTCTTCCACTTATTGGCTCACCCTGGAAATTTTTCACAGCCGCTCTGCATTCTGCAGGTAATGCCTATCTCGCACTTTTTCAAGGCTCAATCTTTGATTCAAATCTTGTAAAGGATGGCTCGTTCCTTCGCGGGTTTTATCCCCTTTCTGAATCCTTATTAATTGCAACTCCTCTCATTTTGGCAGGACTTTCAGTGACACTAGCTTTTAAAGCTGGGCTTTTTAATATCGGAGCACAAGGACAATTCATTTTTGGTGCTATCGGTGCTTCTTACATTGGCTTTTCCTTTGACCTACCTCCCGTATTTCATGTTTTGCTAGCACTTATTACTGCAATAGTTTTCTCAGCTTTGTGGGGCGGCTTTGTTGGTTTACTGAAAGCAAAAACTGGTGCACATGAAGTAATCGTCACGATCATGCTCAACTATGTTGCAACATTTTTTCTTTTATGGCTACTCAAAACCCATATATTTCTCCGTCCACGAGCGCTCAATCCCTTAGCACCGCCTGTTCATGATTCTGCAAAATTGCCTCAGTTTTTGGGATCAGGCGTTCGACTTAATATCGGAATTTTTATTGCCATACTTGCCACTTATTTTGTCTGGTGGCTTTTAAACCGAAGCACCTGGGGTTTTCGTTTTAGAGCAGTTGGTGCAAACGCCGCTGCAGCACGAACTGCAGGAATTTCCGTGGCATTTGTTACTACCGCGGTTATGGCGATTTCAGGAGCACTTGCTGGCCTAGGTGGCGCAGTGCAAACTCTGGGATCTCAGTTTGAACTCACACCTGACGTTGCTGGAAGTTTTGGCTTTGATGCAATTACAGTTGCCCTTTTAGGCCGGGCAAATCCCATCGGAACGGTTTTCGCAGCCATTTTATTTGGCGCACTTCGCGCCGGCGGTTTAACGATGCAAGCGAATACTCAAAATCCTATTGACATTGTCCTAGTTATTCAGGCGCTTATAGTCCTTTTCATCTCTGCCCCAGAGCTCGTAAAATTTATATTCCGCTTGAAAGGAATCAAGTCTGGAACATCAGTTACCTCTAAGGGTTGGAATGGCTGATGGCACAAATTGAAATATTAGGTTTGTCTGCACCAGAGCGCCGTCGTAAACGTGGAATCATCGCCATGTCCGTCTTAGCTGTTATGGGATTATTTGTTTTTGCCATCTTGCCTAAAAAGAATGAAATTACAACATTCGGTTTTGTTATGGGCAAAGAGTGGATATTTCTTCACGAATGGGCCGTCCACTCTAAAGCTGGATCGCTGAGTTTTTCCATCATTTCCATACTTGCTGTCATTGTTGCCGCCTTGCTCTTCCGTGTTCGAAAAACGATTCGACTTGCTAAAA
>Ga0194050_1000114_pt1 | contig 25482 bp, 17 predicted proteins | sample SepL2310m_MetaG_FD_148657 | JGI IMG/M metagenome (GOLD analysis project Ga0194050, IMG submission 148657) | Anoxic zone freshwater microbial communities from boreal shield lake in IISD Experimental Lakes Area, Ontario, Canada - Sep2016-L239-10m | ecosystem: Environmental > Aquatic > Freshwater >...
TTTTTTCGATTAAATTCCGACCATCTTCAATACCTGGGGCATCAATAAGCTCAAAAAAAGAATCGCCCCATTCTATTCGAGAAGTGACCATATCTCTGGTGGTTCCAGGTATCGGACTTACGAGCGATTTTTGACCTCTAACCAAAATATTAAACAACGAAGATTTGCCCGCATTTGGGGGTCCAACAATTATTACACGAACCTTATCTTCTCCAACTCCACGAGATTGAAGCTTCTTAACCAAAACAATGATTTGAGCAAGCATCTCACCAAGAGTTTTAAGAATTGCATCTGAACCAATAATTTGAATGTCTTCAGTCGAAAAATCTAAATTTGCCTCAACATCAGCGAGAAGGTTAAGTAAATCATCTTTAACCTTATGCAAAGGATCAAAAACACCTCCAGCAAGTTTACCCAAAGCTTTATTCAGCCCATCTGGTGAAGAAGCTTCAATCACTTGATGAATTGCATCAACTTGAGCAATATCAACTTTCCCGTTGAGAAAAGCCCTAAGTGTGAACTCCCCAGGGTTGGCAGGCCTAAAACCTTGTTCAAAAAGTTTTGAAAAAAGAAAATCGACAATCCAAGGATTAGAAATCAGATGCAACTCAACAACATCCTGCCCTGTGTAAGATCCAGGAGATTTCCAAAAATACAAATCAATATCAACCGAACGAAACTCATCAATCATAAATCTCGATACATCGAAGCCTTTAGCTTGATGAAGAATTGAGGTTTTAATATGCAGAAAAGAACAGACACGATCAAAAGCATTATCGCCAGTAATACGAATAATGTGCCTAGCACCAAAACCTGCAGGAGAGGAGGAAGCGCAAATTAAGTCGTGCGAAAGAAGTATTTCCCGTTTCAATATAAAACCCCGAACAAGGGTTATTTTTTCTCAGCTTGTTTAAGAATATCATTGAACCAATCACGCCAACGGTCGAGAGCTGTTTTTTCAGTATTAGCTTTCTCTTGTGCTTTATTAGCAAGTTCTTTCCTCAAATTCTTAGCGGACTTACCATTGTTGTTGGAATCCACTTTTGAAACATCAGGCCCATTGGCAGAAGCCAATAAAGGTTGTTGACCAGTCTTAGTTTTAGGTAGTAATTTTCTTTCACAAAGGCCCCACAAACTGCTTGCAACAAAATAAATACAAAGCCCCGCAGCAACCTTGTAAAACATGAACCCCATGAATACCATCATGTAAGTCATCATTTTTTGTTGAGCTTCTTGTTGCTCATCTGTAGGAGGTGGAGTGAACATTTTTTGCTGCAAAACCATCAAAACAATTGCAAACAAAGGAAGCAGATTAAAGTAAGGTCCAAGATAAAAGAATCCGCCATAATCTTCAGGATTGCTTATTAAAGGTATAGAGGCGCCCCAATTAATGAGCATGTCGGGAGCAGCGAGGTTAATAATCCAAGTAGGCCAAAAAGTGGCTAAACGGAAATGGATGCTTTCTTGCAAGGCAAAGTAAAGGCCCATAAAAACAGGCATTTGAATAAGAACAACCCAGCAAGTACCAAAAGGATTGACATTGTATTTGCGATATAATTCCATTTGCGCCAAGCCTATGGCCTGCTTATCACCCTTTAATTTTTCCTGCATCTTTTTCAATTCAGGTGCGAGTTCCTGCATCTTAATACTCATGATCGCTTGCTTCCTGCTTAAAGGAAACATGAGGCCGCGAATAAGTATGGTAAGAAAAATAATACAAAGGCCAAAATTAGGGATAAGAAGATAAACCTTCCATAAAATCCAATGCATCATGTTGGTGCATTTAATAACAATATCGGTCCAAAAAATGGAAGCACAAAAATTTCCAATCCAACCGGGGGATTGATAATCGGTCATTGTGTTTAAACCAAGCTTATTGGTGTATCGTGAAACCTGATCTGAATTGACCATTGCATTTTTACTAAAATCGCCCAAGAGACTTGTTTTAACTGGTCCATTATAAAGCAAATACTTATGAGTCACAGGTTTTCCTGCAACAAGGTTAAACTGTTTGGATGTAAGCCTTACTGTAATATCGTTATCAAACAAAGGTTGGGCCTGAGTTTCTTTCCTAACATCAATAACCGCATACATAGGTTTTTTATCAGGGGTGGCGATATGCCTGTAATAAACAGCAATCTGCCTTCCTAAACCAAACTGAGATTCCATTTTCACAAAGGATTCTTTGCTATCAAACCAAAAAGTTTCGTCTTTACCATCAAAACGAAGATTGATGCTACGATTCAAAGGATCAATTTTAGAAATTGCACCACGTGCAAAAGTAGCTTCGAGTGTAGGACGAACTTTTTCAATAATTTTTTGGTCAGCTTGATCTTCATCAACAACAACCATAGAAGAAAAATACTGAATAGCAACACCAGCATAGCGAAACCAATGATTCAATTGATTATTGGCAAGAACTTCACTGCCCCCCATCCAACTCGCAATCTGTCTGCCATCTTGAAGATCCCTGTATATATTATTTCGATCATCAACTTGTGCGATTAAGGAGTTACGAAAAATGTTAGTATACCAATCACCTTCAACTGGAAGACTTCTAGGTCCAGTAACTTGATATCTGAAAGGAATCACAGAGGTATCATCTGTTGCGAAAACCAATTCCATTCCGACATGATAATCGTTTTTAGCAAGTGTAAAGATTTTAGAGATGCGAATGTTTTGTAATTTTGTTTCAAAAACAATTTTTTGAATTGAGATACCCTTGCTATCGACTCCATCTGCAGGGCCAGAAACAATATCCCATTGCGTTTTACCTAAAAGATCCATGGGTTGATCGCCAAATTGATCTTTAAAATCAAAATGATAAAGGTAATTAGCACCAGCATGCCAGCGGGTTTCTAAAGGAATCAAATCAAGGCTTTTAGGAATTTTATCAACTTGATTTTCCCAAACGGGTCTGCCCAGATTATCCGCTTGCTGAAATTTATTAAGAACTACTTTACGAACACAAGCGCCAAACGAATCAAAAGTAATTCCAAGATGAAAACCCGAGGAAGAGTCTTCGCTTCCAAGGGTAACAAATTTTCCTTGTTCTTTAAAAGGGGCAAGAGCTAAAGCGTTTTCAATATCCAAAGCATTATCATTAATTTTAGTCTGGGGTTTTTCAACAAATGCGTCTTTAACTTCAGGGATTTTTTTAGGGGCAGGCCATAGGGATTCACGGATTTGAATCCAAGCTGCAAAAAGCAGAAAAGATGCGGTAAAAAACAGAAGGAAATTCTTATTATTCTTCATATTTATATTGAATGGATTTAGGAAAAAAAAAGTATAGGAATTCGCCTGCGCTTTAACTAGCGACCTTCTTTAAGACGATCGCCAAGAAAATTTTCAAGTTCGGGAATTGCGTAAATCTTCTTAGCAGTTACATCAATGTCATACGCAACACGACGATAACTGATCCGATTATTTTCAAGAATGACATAACAGGATTTCGGGTTGCTATCCCTAGGTTGACCAACGGATCCTACATTGCAAAGAGTTTTACGATTATCAAGCAAATAAGAGAAATCAAATTCTTCTGGGCTTTGAAATTGATAAATATCGGTCCCTTCCTGCTGCACAAAAATGCCAGGAACATGAGTGTGACCCTGAAAACAATATTTCCCAACGAGTGAGAAAATTCTTTCCATTTTCCTGTTGTTATAAATATCTTCAGGAAAAACATATTCATTTAATGGGTTTCTAGCAGAACCATGAACAAAAAGGAGTTCTTCTTCACGGTGCAAACGCGGGCGGGCGGAAAGAAAATCCCAACGCTTGGTCCTTTCTTCAGGAGTGCCCCCAGTTTCCAATTGTTTTCTAGTCCAAAAAATGGCTCGTTCAGCAGAAGGATTAAATCCATCCGGGTCAAATAATGCCCCTTGGTCGTGGTTCCCCAAAAGAACAACCTTGCAATTCATGACCAAATCAACACATTCACAAGGATTTGGGCCGTAACCTACAACATCACCAAGGCAATAGATCTCATCAACGCCCTGAGTTTCAATGTCTTTAAGAACATTTTGAAAGGCTTCAATATTTCCATGAATGTCGCTAATAATCGCTTTTTTCACATTTTCACCAACCAAATAAAATACAAAGTCAAAAATTCAACAATGGCATTTCTGTACAAGCAATTATCTTAGATGATTTACGCTGTTCTGCCATTGTTTTAAATACAATAACTCCAGAGTTCACCTAATTAGTAATATCAATAACCGATTTTCAATCGAGTTCCTTGTTCAAAAGATTCCAAAGTAATTTCGGGAAAAACCTCAGTTACCTTATGAGAATCTAAGGGACTTAAGTCTTTTCTATTAGGTACTTTACCTTCGATAGCAAGACAATAATTACCATCAATTGGGCAATCCAATTCAATTAAATGTTCAAAAACAGCAAAAGTTTTGCTTCGAAATATACAAAAAGGATCATTTCCGGTTTCTTTTACAACAGAAAATTGATCTCCGATTTTGCGACCGGGAAGCGTTTTTTCATTTAAAAGAAATAATAGATTAAGCTTTGCCTTAGCTTTTGGTGCGGTTTCACCTTCGACTATAGCTGTAGACCACTCAACTCCTTCGCGCCAGCGAACCCTAATCCTGATTTTTTTTCCTTGAGGAATTTTATCAAGTATTTTGCCATCTTTTTCAAAATGAACAATCATTTTTTCATCAAGCCATTTGTCTGTTGATTTAGTATTTCGGAATTCCATCATTCCATTGTGGTTGGAATCTACAAAAGCGCCTCTCCAAGAAACCCTTTCAAATAAAGAATCAGGCATAAGCCAGGCTGCATTTTTAAACTTCGAATCATCTGAAAACAAAGAAAGAGCAAGATTCTGATATGCAGGAAGTTGAGTTGAAACATTTTCTAAAACAATAAACAATTTATGTGATTTAAAATCCATCAATTGTTCCCGAAGTTTCAAAATACGATCAATTTTCTCATGAAGGTCGCGGTTGTCTTTGTCCCATTTAGCTTTGTTTGCCTTATATACTTCCCTTCGTTTAACTATTTCAGGTTCTTCCCCAAACTGATCAACTAAAAATGTTCTTTCAGTTTGAAGAAATTGATTTTCGCCCTGTAGAAATCGTTTAGTAACATCGGTTTCGGAATAACGACTTAATAAAGCGTAAGAAGCTTTTAAGTCACGATTTGCAAACCCTGCAACTTCATCTAACATGGTCGGAATTGCAGGATCAATTCGAACAAGAACAATTTTAGTTCCGGGATATATTTTCGCAATTTCCAGAGCTTTTTTTGTATGAAAACCAACATCTCCTGAATTCTTGGGATATGGCATTTCTTCCATTGCGTAATCCCTAGTTCTTGTTAAATCAACTAATTCAGTTTGAGTTTGAATTTCGCCAAAAGCTTTTTCCCAACCTAAAAATTCTGTTCCAACAATGGCAACAGAAATGGGGGCACCAACGCCACGCAAATTACGGGCTGGTTGAGAGGCTCCTTCATTAGAAAAAATATTTAACAGGTTATTTTGCTTGATGGAGTAATCCGTTTTAATCTGAGTTTCAGCAGTGGTTACAAACATTACCGATGGAAGTGCTGCCAAGTTTTTCATGGAAGTTGGAGTTGCAAGGATTTCAAATAAAGCACCATTGGCACCTTCAACAACAGCATCATTCAAGTTAGAGAATAGTTCATTAATTTCGTTTTGGCCTGGGGGTTGATGATTTAAAACAAGCAACCATTTTTCAAGTTTCTGTTCAGGAACTTCTAATTTCTTTCTAGCAGCAGGACTCATTTTTCTTAAAGAACTTTCTTTAAGATCTTCGAGAACTCTAGGTTTTACCAAAGGCCAATCAGGATGAATTTTAATAACGCGAGGGAAAGCAAAGGGGGTAACAGAAACGCCAGCAGTTCTAAGGGCCTCTGGAAATATTTTGGTATCAATAACGGGAAGAGTTTTCCCCAATAGATTTCCTGTAATGCGTGTGAATGATTCAGGGTTGTAAGAGACAGCATCAACAAAACCAATTTTTGATAAGCTGATTTTAACATCGTCCCAAAACTCATGCTGCTTTTTAGGTTGCATGTATTGAGGGAACTCAATTTCAATTCGAACGGGTTCTTCAGATTTGTATGGGTCTTCAATTCCCACTGGCCAACTTGTTACTGAATAAATCCACCTCGGATTTAAGCATTTAATTTCTTTGCCTTGGTCTAAGGTTCCATCAAATGAAGTGACTGTTTCATCTTGCAGTTTTTCGAAGAGATTTTCAGCAGTGGGAGTAAAACCTGTTGCTTTGAGAAATTTAAGCAACTCATCAACCTGCCTTATTCTTTCTACGCCATATACCTGAATTCTAAATTTCACCCTAATATTAACTTTATCAGGGGGAACGGTCGCATCTTGCCCCAACAACGAAATCGGCAAAACAAGCAGAATCAGAAGAAGGCTTACTAATTTCTTATTCATCGCAACTTCTCGTTAACGGTTCAGAACAATCCAAACTATTATGACATGTGATTTTAAGGTAGGGTTGTCTTAATTGTGGTTATCTAAAAGTAATCTAAGGGTTGAAAAGGAAATACCATGAAATTCGGTCAGGGACAAAAAATTATAATCACCGGTGCTTCAACAGGCATCGGCAGGGCAATAGCTATAGAATTTGCTAAAGCTGGAGCTCATGTTGGACTTCTTGCACGAAGAGAAGAACTCCTTGCACAACTTGCAAACGAAATACAAACCCTTGGTGGCAAAGCTTTTTACAGGGTTGCAGACATATCAGACCGACAAGAAACCTTGGCTGGGCTTACTGAATTAATCCACTGCATGAATGGGATAGACATTCTAATTGCCAATGCGGGAGTGGGAGCGCCAACAACAATCGAACCCTTTAATGTCGAAACTCAAGAAAAAATGATCAGAGTAAATTTGTTAGGGGTCATCTATTGCATTGAGGGTGTATTACAAACCATGCTTAATGGAGAGAAAGGGCAAATTGTTGCAATTTCGAGCTTAGCAGGTTTTAAAGGACTACCAGGGGAATCGGGTTATACCGCTTCCAAAGCGGGGCTTAATACATTTATGGAAGGAATGCGAATCCAATTGCGCTCAAAAAATATTTATGTCAGCACGATTTGCCCCGGATTCATCAAAACACCCATGACAGAAGTTAACGATGAAAAAGACATGCCTTGGCTTATGGATGCGCAAACCGCAGCAAAAATAATAATAAAAGCCATTCAACGAAAAACAAAAGTGTTTAGATTCCCATGGCAAACTTCACTTCTCATGCGAATTACAAGCTTACTTCCGGATTGGGTGATCGAGCATGTAATGAAAAAATACAACGATAACCCTCCAATGCCTAAGAATCCACTTTAGACCCGAAATGCTATTTGCAGGATCGAGATGCAATTTCAGCAAACAAGTGAGTCATAGATTTCATGAGTTTTATCCAGTCGCCTTCATGTAAACTTTCGTTGGGAGCATGAGCATTACTATCTGGATCCTCAATACCAAGCAGGAGAGCAGGGGCCCCGCCCAATAACTCAACTAAAGGCCGGACGAACCCTATAGTTCCGCCACACCCTATGCCCACAGGCTTTGATTTAAAGCCTTTTTCAAGAGCAGCAATAGCAGCTTCAAAGGCAGTTCCCTTAGGATCAGTCATCCACCAATCCACAGAACTTCCATGGGGAGTGACCTTAACTTCCACGCCCCAAGGAGCATCCTCAGCAAGAGCTTTTCGCAATAATTCTTCAACATGTTTTGGATCTTGATCAGGAACAATCCTGCAACTTACAAGCGCCCTAGCTGTAGGTAAGACTTGGTTGGAAGCCCCTTTTATATTGCTTGCTTCAATAGCAATAACGGTAACAGCAGGATGGCGCCAAGTTTGTTCGTAAATACTTTTCCCTTTTTGCAAAGCAAACTTAACATGATCAGGGACTCCCAAAGATTTCCTTAACGCATCTGCATCTACAGGCAAGGATTCGATCACTTTTCTTTCAGCATCCGTTAATGGTTTAACCGAGTCATAAAAACCAGGGATAGGAATAGGCCCATTTTCCCAGCATAGTCTGGATAAAACTTTGGCGAGCGCAAGTGCGGAATCAGCAAATGCACCACCCGCCATGCCTGAATGCACAGGTATCAAAGCGCTTTTAACTTCCACAAGCAAAGTAACTACGCCACGAAGCGAATAGGTGATTGAAGGCAAACCAACCCTGATATTTTCAGTATCACAAACAACGATAATATCTGCCTGAATCCGGTTTCGATTTTCGCTGAAGAACTTAACAAGGTTTTTAGAACCAACTTCTTCTTCACCTTCAACAAGCATTTTTACATTAACAGGAAGTTTACCTGCAGTTTTAAGCCAAGAAGCAATAGCTGCAAGTTGAGCAACAGAAGCGCCCTTATCATCAGCAGAACCGCGGCCAAAAAGCCTACCTTCTCGGGAAGTCAAATCCCAAGGCGGGCTAAGCCATAAATGTTCATAATTGATGGGTTGCACATCATGATGAGAATAAAGAAATAAAGTAGGTGCATTTGCAGCGCCCAACCATTCGCCATAAGCAAAAGGGTTGGAATCGCCTGTTCGAAGAATTTCGACATTGTTAAGGCCCGCTTTTTTCATTTGCAGGCAAACAGCTTCTGCAGAATGCTCAATTTCTTTTTGATGTTCGCCATCTGTACTAATACTTTGTATTTTGACCAAGTCCCTAAGATCAGAAACAAGGTTTGAGTGATTATTATCGATCCAAGCTTCAGCATTTTTCAATTCGTTTTCAAACATCATAAATTCCTATAATTAAAGGCCAATCATTACAATAATCTTTGGGATGAAAACCAAACACCCTACAACCGAAGAAAAAACAGAGGCAAGCAATACAGCGCCTGCAGCAATATCTAAAACCTCAAAGTGGTTCTCTCGGATATTTTCTGGCAGAATTGCGAAAAGCATCTCGATGGAACTATTTAGAAGTTCTACCACCAGTACAAACCCAATACAACCAACAAGCAAAACCCACTCAACCAAATCGCATCTTAAAACGACCGCAAAAGCCACAACCATCGATGCGAAAAAGAAATGAACAAAGAAACTGGAATGCCCCCGCATGCCGAGTTTCATCCCTTTAAAAGCACAATGGAACTTATCTTTCCAGGGTCTTTTCAAGTTTTTTCGTTCAGAAACATCCACAATCAGTTTATCCTCAGTCTTTAGATTGGAATAATACTTCCACAAATAAAATCTTAGCAAATAATAACAGATGATTCACAAAAAAGAAATGACTGCAACTTAACGGGCAAGAACGCCACCATTATTGGTAAAATTACTGGATGGGCCAACAAAACGGCCTCCGCCTGATGCAATGGTCGGAAGAATCTCAAAAGTAAAACCGAAATTGTTCTGCATTGCGTTATAGGTAAAACCAAGGCTAACCTGAAGATCGGTACCAACTCTGGTAAGCACAAGTGAATTGCTCACACTTTGAAAAGAAGCAAAATCATAAGTGCTACTCCCAGTAACGGCATACTTAGGACTAAATATATAAGTGGCAGCGCCTGTAAGGGCCTTACTTTCCACAGGGTCTATACTTCGATAACCAAGATAAAAATTAGTGCGATCAGAGCGATTTAAATAACCGCCAAGAGTAAACACCCTTGCACCATTTTCCATGGGATCAATCCACCCGGTGCTTGTAAAACTGGTACGGTCACCAATATTCCAAAGATAATCGTATTGTAGAAAAGCGAGATAGTTTCCAAAGTTATCCGTATTCTTTTCAGGAAAGAAGGAACCAGAAAGATCAAGAACCATCCAATCAACAACATGCTGGCTACCAGGAAAACCACGCTTAGTCTGCAAGCGCTGCCTGATATCCCCCTGAATAACCTGAATCTGGTTAAGCGTATCAATGCGCGAATCAATGGTTCTACGAATGGCATATTGCTGCGGGTCAAAATAAGGATTGTTAGTCGTAAGAAGATTACTATTAAGCGTATTGGGATATATGGTCGGTTGATTGCGAATATCACGCAAAGCCTGATCAGATGCATCATCATTCAATCGGTCGAGTTGCGCAAAATTTGAATATTGAGCCGAAGAAGAAGCATTGAAGTAATTAATACTGTTGACAATTTTATGGTTAATCCCGTTAACATTAAAAAGATCAGATTTGAAATCTGGATATGAAGCGGTAAAAGGCAAACTGGCACGAATACCACCGCCACCCCAAGCTCTGCCTAATGCATCCCCTGAAAGATCGTTAGTATAAAGCGCTATATCACCTTTGATGTATGGTGTTATTTTCAGACCACCCAAATTAAATGGTGCACTTAATTCTTCACTTACATTAAATCTCCCTGTACTATTTTGAACATCTGTGAGTGGGCTAACAACTGGTGTCCCATCATTGGTAATCAACAAATTGCCGTAAGCAGCTCCGCCCCAAGTGCTGGAAGTGAAAATATCAAATAATGGTTGACCCAAAATAAATCCATCAAGCCTAGGCAACCAATTTGTTTCATTTATCCAAGGGCGGGTTCTGACTTCACCCATAACATACCAACCCATATTCTGGTCTGTCTGCCTAAGATAAGCCCAAGTATCTTGGTTGATACCATTATCCCATTCAGGTTTAAAAAACTGTTCAATGTAGTTACGGTCACTTATACCAGAGCCTTGCCCGAGAAAAGTAAACCCGTTGGGCATATCGGAAATACCTTGGCGCCAAAGAACTCTCCCGCGATATTGTGGATGTGGCTCACCCTCCATACGCCCGCCACCAAGATTATCTAAACCATTATCAATGAGGCCATAAACCTTTGCGAGGCCGTTGACTTTACCTGGAATGCCAAAAAAATCTGGTGCCAGATAATCAAAATCAGAACCCAAACCAGGGCCACGCTTGGTCAAATAATCAATATCGAAACGCCATCTTGTATTTTGGTAAGGCTGAATACCCAAAAGGTCAAACGCATTGAGCGTAAGACCGAACTGACCCCCAAAGATGTTGTTAAAACCTAAATTAACCCCTTCAATCGGGCCTAAAGGATCACGGCCATCCCCCTGAAGGTATGGCAGATAAAAGATGGGGAAGTTTTCCAACTCAATAAACATGTTTTTGGCACGGACATAACTTTCTTTCTGATCAAGTTCCTGCTCCGTATTCCTATCAACAAATCGTTTACCAAAGATAGAAAATTTAGGGATTGTTCGTTCTTCGATAGTGGCTTCAGCAACATAAATCTTCAAGCCTGGATCAGCAGGCATCTTACTAGAAAAAACTTCTGCTTTAACAACTTTGTATTGATTGGCTGCAAGTTGCTGTATTTCCTTGGCCCGTACAAACAACGGATCAGTAAGTTTTGGCTGATAAAACTCCAACTCACCATTCAATGCAACTGCAGTATTACGGCCAATATCATAGTAAACTTCGTCAGCGCGAATGATCCGAACTTCGCCCGCATCAGTGCCTTTTTTGTTCCCAGGCTTTGCTGGATCTTGCTGTCTCACTTCAACATGGCCTGAAAGATATAACTCTAATTCTTTGCCTGATTGATTAGTTTGCTTCTTAAGATTACCAATAATTTCCTGTGGATTGGCACCTTTAGTCCAAATCACCAAGCGATCCGCTTCGATATCAACCAATCCAATTCCAGTAACATCCTTAACATTCATGATAACCCCACCCGAAACGATCACCGCTTGCTCCCCATTTGCCAAAGGCTCCATTCGGATATTAAACCCAGATGATCCTCGTGGAGAAACGCTATATTGGCGAGCAGGAGTATCAATACCTGAAGATGTAATTGGTATTGGAATCCCGCCTGGAATTCCAATTGGCGGTGTAACCGGAACAGTTCTAGGAAGAGGATTCTGCAAAACAGGCGCAGGGTTAACTGGCGCTAACCCTGGATTATTCTGATAGGAAGTTGTAACTAGCGTGGGCGCGCTTGGGACACCAATAGGCAAAACGGGCTCAGGCTCATTTTGCGGAGAAAGCAGAGATACCGGTTTTGGCTTCTCTTCACCGGGCTTTGCAGGCGGAACTACTTTATCGGGTGCAGGCTTTTGTGATTTTTTCTGTTCTTCAATTGATTTCGCTTTGCCTTCTTGAGCTGCTTTAAAAAGCGGATCCGCTGAAGAATCCTTCTGCTCGACTTTACTTTTCACCGCATTGAAACGAAACTCACCTCGGGTCGCCAATTCAATGTATGCGGTTTTGGCATTTCGAACCTCTGCAGAATTATCAATTTTCACATTACCATCTAGATACATCCCAAGTTCCCATATTCCACGCATTTTGTAGGATTCGATATCGGCAACAATCAAGGCTTGATCACCTCGGATTTGCAAAACACTTTGCTCCAGAAATACATGGCCTTTGAGTAACAAATAGTATTTAGATTTATCGGACCAGGAAGAAATGGAATCGGCATCAACGCGAACAGGTTTTGAATCACCCGGGATTTTACGCTGAAAGGAAGCAAAAGGTTCAATTTGAGGCGTAGTTTTACCTTGAACCGTTGTTTTAACAGGTGCAATAACTTGAAAAGCCTGCAACTGCTCAAAGCAGTAAAAAACAGACAGCAAAAAAGCTGCAAAAAGTAAGTAAGGCTTTTTTCGCAACAACACTTAAATCAGCCTCCGCCAAGATATCACAAACACAAAGCATTCCGAATCTAACGAAAAAATACTTTGCGTGCGGGGCTTAATAACTTGGAAAAGCAAAGATGACAAGCTCAAAAATGAAAGAAAAAAGCTAGGGAGCATAAATGCACCCCTAGCTATTCGACCTAAAGCGCCTGAACTTTATTATCGATCTCTTGAAGTTCTACCTCTGCGGAAAGGAGCTTCACCTTGTGGCCCCCTGTCTGAATTGGAAGGGCTAAATCGTCCACCGCCTCTGCGTACTTGTGGCGGTTCAGGTAAAGGATGTATTTTAAGCTCATTACCATTGGCATCAACACAAAAGACTTCGAGTAATTCTGGAGGAACGCCCATTTCGCCCCTTACCGAAATGCCTACCCTAGCCTCATCCTCAAGTTTGCCCAGTTCTTTTCTTTTGTTGTTCAAAAGGTAGTCTGCGGTTTCTGATGCAACGCGAACCCGAACAGTAGCAACAGCTTCTTTAAATGCTGCAAGTTGTACCAAACGCATGACTTCAATTCCCATACTTTCACTGGTTTTAACTTGAGCCATACCTTTACAGTAAGGGCAATCATGGTAGACACTGCGTTTCAGCGAGGGCCTTATTCTTTGTCTGGTCATTTCGATAATGCCAAAAGGTGAAATCCTAAGGATTTTAGTTTTAGCACGATCCCGCATAACATTATCTCTCATCGCATTTTCAACAGCCCTGCGATGTTTTTCGTCCCGCATGTCAATAAAGTCATTGACTATTACCCCGCCAAGATCTCGAAGACGAAGCTGCCTGGTAATCTCTCGGGCAGCCTGCATGTTCATACGAAAAGCGGTATCCTCTGCGTTGCTTTCAGATCTAAAATTCCCACTATTAACATCAATTGCAACCAAGGCCTCGGTCTGTTCAATGACAATAGACCCACCCATGGGCAGGGGTATTTTCTTCATTTGAATCTTTGCGATTTCTTCTTCAATTGCATAATGATGGAACAAAGGCCTTTTGTTATCGTGAAATTTAACCCTGTTGGCGAATCTGGGCATTACAAACTGCAGGAATTCCTGCGCATGCTCAAATGCTGTTTTTTCATCAACGACGATTTCATCGATATCACTTGTGAATGTGTCGCGTATGGTACGGGTAACCATATCGCTTTCTTCGTAAATACCAGCAGGGCCTTTAACCTTGACAATACGCTTCGCAACAACCTGCCAGAGCCTAGCAAGATAAGCAAGATCCCTTTGAAGTTCGGTTTTATTTCTATCTATACCCGCGGTACGAATGATAAACCCAACACCTTTTGGTGGCTTTAGGTCTACAAAAATATCCTTAAGCCTTCTGCGTTGATCTTCATCAATAATTTTTCTTGAAACACCAACTCTGTTCAACCCAGGCATAAGTACCAAATATCTACCAGCAATACTGATGTAAGTGCTAAGGGTTGGGCCTTTATTGCCAATGCCATCCTTGATCACTTGAACCAATACCTCTTGGCCTTTCTTGAAGATCTCCTGAATCATGGGCTTAGGTTTCCCCAGAAGTCTGCCACCTCGGGAATTATTACCTCGCATCGGTTTACCGCTGCTTCGACCTTGATCCCTAGCTCCCTCTCTGGAACCGGAAGAGTAGCCACCACCACCGGAAGGCCTGCGCTGATTCCCCCCTCGACCGCCCCTGTTTCGATTATCACCGCCGCGTGAGTCTCGCTGTGGCCCACGGCTGTCGGGTTGCCCACGGTTGTCGCGACCTTGCGCCGAATCTTGACCGTCTTCATCTAGATTTTCATCGTCTTGCTCAGAATTATCATTCGAATCAAATGTTTGATCAGAATCTTGAGTGGAATCCTGCACATCATCGTCAAAATTATCATTTGAAGGAAATGACTGCTGGGCCTGATCAAAAACAGGCTCATTGAATGAATCAGAATTATCACGCGAGGATTCATGAGCAGGGGGATTGGATCGGGCAGGCCTCGAGAAAAGCAGGTCATCGCTTTCGGTTTCATCGGGCCCATTGGATTCTTCATCACCATCGCTTGTAATTCGATTAGCAGAAGGCATCACAGGAGGTGTATCATTATCATCAGGGCCGAAATCGTCTTCGGGGGCATCATCATCTAAGCCCGCACCAAAAGTAACCGAGTCATCCGAATTAGAACTAATCGAAGAATCAGAATCATGCTCTAAAAAATCGCCCTTGTTTTCAAAAGCGAGATCATCCTGCTCTTCAAATATTTCGCTGCTAAATTCAGGAACATTAGCAATTGGGTGATTCTGCTCTGGGGGCAAGTTTTCTACATCTGGAATATTGCCATTTTCGAAGGGCCTGCTTCGTGGACCACGATTTGAACCGCCACCATTCGGGCTTCGATCATTCGGGCTTCGATCATTTGAGCTTCGATCATTCGAGCTTCGATCATTCGAGCTTCGGTCACGCCTTGGCCTACGATCTTCGCGTTCGTCTTCTTCATTTTCGTCTTTGTATCCATCAAGATGCTTGTAATAGGTAGGCTCAACATCGGAAACATGTAAAAAGCCATTCCTTCCAATTCCAAAATCAACAAAGGCAGCTTGAATACTGGGCTCAATGTTTACAATCTTACCTTTGTAGATATTGCCCACATAACTTTCATGAGTGTTTCGCTCAACATAAAGTTCTTCAAGGATACCATTTTCAAGAATAGCAATGCGGCATTCTTCGGGCTGCAAAACATTGATCAACATAACTTTTTTCATCAGAGTCTAAACCTTTCGTAATCAAATTAATGAGGGATTCAACCCCACGAGTTCCAAAATGGAACCAGAGGGACTTTGGGCACAAGGCCCAACAAGGAAAATATCTCGGAAGGGCATTTTCTGGTGGATGCCGTCCCTTTGTTTGTAAGTAAAAAGCTTGCATACAGTTTGGCCAAGAGTGGCCAAGCTTGAACGAAATACAAGGTAATGGATTGCAATTATAATTCTTGTTTTTTGAATACTAAATGCAGAAAGGCCAAAGAGTTTTGCAACACTTAGACGACCTAAAGGCCTAAACGCAATTTTTTGGAACAAACGAAGAGGAACTTTTAAAAAGCTTTTCTGTTCGTTCGCCAGGGGTATAGAAAGCCCCAGTATTAAGTTCATGCAAAATATTTCCGCACAAGGCGGGAATAAACACTGCAGAAGCATTCAGAGTTTCTGCACCGTCAGCATTAATCTGCCTGAGAATCATAGTCCATTAAGAAAACAGTATCTGCCTAAATCTTTGGTAACAAAATCTTGATGCTCAAGAGGCAAATAGAAGGTTTCCTTGGTACAAACTCGTTGCTTGTTATTAATTCATCAACGAGTCAGGCAAAAGCTTCCGGGTCTGTTCCCGCAAATAATTGTTTACATCACGCGCAGTCTGTTGGCGCATAGCTTCTTTGGCAACTCTTTCGGCATCTTTAAGGTTCACCATCCGGATAAATTGCTTTATCTCCGGAATGCTATGCGGTGAAACACTTAACTGCCTAATTCCTAAGCCAAGAAACAACATTGTATATATCAGGTCTCCACTCATCTCGCCACACACATTCAAGGCAACATTGGAGTGTTTCGCAGCATTTACAACCATTTCGATCAACCGTAAAACGGCAGGATCACCGGGATTGTATAACGAGGCAACATCCTCGTTCGACCTATCTGCTGCTAAAGTGTACTGTACCAAATCGTTTGTGCCAATGGAAAAGAAACTCACTTCTTTTGCCATTAATTCTGAAAGAATGGCGGCAGAGGGAACTTCAATCATGGTTCCAATGGGAATATCTTTGTTAAAAGGCACTTTTTCTTCAAAAAGGTCTTCTTTGACTTCGGAAACGATCATTTTAGCCTGTCGAAGTTCTAAAACCGTTGAAATCATAGGGAAAAGCAACTGAATATTACCATAAACACTGGCGCGCAAAATCGCCCGGAGCTGGGTTTTAAATAAACCAATATTTCTAAGGCACAGCCGAATACTACGGAGGCCAAGGAACGGATTCTTTTCAGGCGTGTGTAAATTCGAAAAAGCTGCCAATTTGTCTCCACCCAAATCCAATGTCCGGATCACCACCGGCCTATCCTTCCCCATGGCTTGAACCACTTCCTTGTAAGCCTCAAATTGCTCTTCTTCACTAGGAACAGCATCTTTTCCCATGAAAAGAAACTCGGTTCGATAAAGCCCTATTCCCTGGGCCCCTTTATCCAGACAATGCTTGGTTTCATGAGGAAACTCAATGTTTCCTAGCAGTTTAATTTCAACGCCATCTTGAGTAATTGCAGGAAGATCGCGAAGACTTTCAAGGGAAGCATCCAGCGAAACGATGTCCGTCTTTGTCTTTTGATACCTTTTTAAGGTTTCCGCATCGGGATCTATGATGAGAAGGCCGGAATTTCCATCCACAATAACAATATCCCCGCCTGTTACTTCGGAAATAAACTTTCCCAAGCCAACAACAGCTGGAATTTCCAAGGCACCGGCCAAAATAGAGGTATGGCTTGTCCTACCACCCGCCTCGGTTGCAAATGCATGCACCAATTTGGTATTTAACTTTGCTGTTTCGCTGGGCGAAAGATCATGTGCCAGAATAACGACGGGCTCATTCAAGGAATTAAGACCTTCCTTGCGTTGACCAATCAACTTCCCAAGAATTTGTTTTTCGATGTCAAAAAGATCAGCGGCCCGCGATGCCATCCTTGAATCAGGAAGACTTTGGATTTCTTTAATATGCTTACGCATGACCAAGCTAAGTGCATATTCAGCAGTAAAGTAACTTTTCGAAATCAGAGATTCTATTTCGTTACGAAGAAAAGGGTCTTCAATCATCTGGGCATGGGCACCCAAAATTGCGCCGTACTGCGTACCAACTTTGTCTGCAATGATAGCTTGATTAGATCGCACCTCAATTGCAGCATCTCTTATCCCAATACGAAGCCTTTCAAATTCTTCTGTAACTTCAGAAGAATTGATCGACCTTTGAGGAATCAAATACCCTTCTGTGTCAAGCAACAAAGCAGGGCCTATGACAACCCCTGGGTAAACCGGTATTCCTCTATAAACTTCCATCAGCACCTTGTTCTTAACAAAATCAACTGGGTATTGAAGCGTCTTCCTCTGCGAGTACTTTTTCAAGTTCTTGCAAAGCCAAAAGAGAATCTGAGCCAAAAACCTCGAGCGTTACTTCGCTATCTTCAGCAGCAGCAACAAGCATAAGCTCAAACATGCTTTTTCCATTAAAAGCCTGTCCTTCCCAAATCAATTTAACATCTGAAGCGAAACGCATCGCAGCCTCAACAAATGCAGCTTTAGGCCGCATATGAAACCCATTTGGGTTTTTAATTTTGACCACTCTTTTCAAAATTTTAGGGCTCGGGTCTTCCACCAAAACATCTCCAATAAATTTCCAAACAAAACCCTATCTATTACATTTTCGAATACTGATTCATCTGCTCAAATAATTGATCTGCTGTGGTACAGGCCCTTAACGCCTTTACCAATGGATCATCGCGAAGCACCCTCGAAACAGTTTCAAGAGCTCGCAAATGCACTACGGGTTGATCAACAGGCGAAATAATAAGTACAAACACAAAGACAGGTTCGCCATCTCTGCTGCCAAAATTCACACCAGAAGGCGATATGCCCAAAACCCCGACTAATTTGTCTACACCTATGTATTTCGTATGTGGAATCGCTATGCCTTCGCCAATACCAGTCGAACCTAGTAATTCACGCTTTAGCACCGCTTTTATTATATCTTCAACATCCACATCCTTAAAGCAACCATTACGACAAAGGCTTTCTAAAAGCTCTCGAATCACGCCTTCCTTATCGGTGGCATTAAGTTCTGGAATAATGGCAGAACGCACTATGAAGTCCGACATTCGCATTTTGATTCACCATCCCTCTCATCTAAAATGCAATATTTAAAGCGATTTAGGAAGTTCACCCATCGATGGTGTTTTACGATGATCTTGTATCTTTTCCTTATACTTCCTGATCTGATGCTCAACCTTATCTATTACCAAATCCACAGCGGTATAAAGGTCTGCGTTTTCTTCCTTTGCAAAAAAATCATGTTTATGCTCAGCATTCACTGCAAGCTCGACGACTTTCATATCTTTTTGATGATCCAATGTTATTTCAATCATGGAGATTCGATCAAAAAAATGCAGAAGTTTCCCTGCTTTTTCTTGAATATGCTTTTGAACTTCCTCACTAATATGGCCATGGCGAGTAGAAATTTTAATTTGCACAATAATTCTCCTAGGTACAGAGATGCCCAAGTCTCTAATATGCGGGCTTTTAAAAAGCATAAACCAGTTCAACTTACATTCTATGCCATCATATTGCTAAACTGTTTACAATTCAATTCATAAGAACATAAACAAAAAAACTCTTTCCTCAAAATTGGAAGAAAGAGTGTATTGTTACAATAGCCTGTTTTGAATCAAAAAAACCAAAAATCCCTAACTTCGACAAGCTGGATTATTAAGGTTTACCCAATTCCCATTTTCCGTCGAACTAGAAACACACCTAGTTATGAAGTTCATACCATCCACACCATCATAAACATTGGGGTAAAGAGTATTCTTTCCTGCAAATTTCTCACCCTTCAATTTACGAATAATATCATCGTATGCAGCATTGTAAATGTTGGCAAACGCCTCTAAAAAAGCCTCCGGATGACCGCTAGGTACCCTACAAGATGCTTTTGCCATTTCTCCCAAAAATGGCGCATTTGGATCCCGGGTAAACAACCGATGCGGTTGCCCATTGGTTCGCACCCACATTTTATTTGGCTCTTCTTGGTGCCATTCCAACGACCCTTTGGTTCCATCAACCTCGATGAAAAGATCGTTTTCACGACCATGTGATATCTGGGAAGCCGTTACGGTTCCCAATGCACCATTCTGAAAACGAATGACAGCAGTGCCATAATCATCCAAAGCCCGGCCAGCTTCAAAAACTTTTAAATGGCAGGAAATCTGCATGGGCAAAAGGCCAGTCATATAACGGGCAAGGTTGTAGGCATGGGTGGCAATATCCCCGAAGCAACCAGAAGCACCAGATTTTGAGGGATCCGTGCGCCATCCAGCCTGCTTCTGGCCAGAAACTTCTAGCCTAGTACGAAGCCAACCTTGGATATAAAAAGCCCGGATAGCATTAATTTCACCTAATTCGCCGGACAATATCATTTCTCGGGCTTGGCGAACAAGTGGATAGCCGGTGTAGTTATGCGTCAAAGCAAATACCACATTCGACTTTTCGACCACCTTAACCAACTCTTCAGCCTGAGCGAGATCAAAAGTCATAGGCTTATCACAAATGACATTAATTCCAGCCTCTGCAAAGCTTTTTGCAATTTCAAAATGCGTATGATTAGGAGTAGCAATGGAAACAAAATCGATTCTCTGGCCAACAGGTAAGGCCAACTCTTTTGAAATCATTTCTTGGTAAGAACCATAGGCCCTTTCAGGCTTGATATCGTAAACAGAAGCAGAATCTTTGGCTCGCTCAGGGTTGGAAGATAAAGCGCCTGCAACAAGAGAAGCCCTGTTATCCAAAACCCCAGCAATGCTGTGGACTTTGCCAATAAACGAGCCTTGACCACCGCCCACAAGCCCCATGTTTAATTTTCTGTTCAATGGCTCGTTCATAACTACATCCTTTGCTTAAAGTTCATGATGATGCATTCCCACATATTGGATATCTTGCGATTTCCGGGGGCGAGTTGCAACAGTGTAGTTACCTCTTTTCAAGGAATTTCTCAAACAGATTTTTCGTTATTTTCTGCACTCTCTCATCAGGCCCCTGTGGCCTGCCATGATGAGAAATAGGCGGCATGTGCCCTGGTGGTTGGGCTAATCCCTGCGCCCAAAAAATGGTGGAAGCATTAAATACAAGGTTCCCTTTAGGCCCCGGATAAATAGTTGAAGTGTAGTGCGATTCCACATCACTTCCGGTATAAGTCGGGCCTTCCGCTACCACCTCCAACCCGGCGATTGCCGCTGGTTCACCATGAAACTCCCAACCCACCAAGCCTGAAATTTTATCCCCCTTTTTCATTCCAGCACCTTTAAAAAGCCAGTGTTCTGGCTTGGTTACAATCCAATCACCAGAACCATTAAAAGGCGTCACCGTCTGGGCGCCAATGAGTGTGGATTCATTTGGGCCATCAAGATCTAACCCTACCATAAAAGGTTTTTCTTTTGGCCTGACTCCGCCATACCTTCCTGCTCGAGTCAAAGTTCTGTTGGCAATATTTTTTGAAGAGGCAGAGTAAGGAGTTACAAAGCAAACAGAATTACCGGAGAGAAAAGCTGCATTTACACCCTTATTTACAGCATTTTTGACATTATTAAATTGCTCCAAGCTCCAATATTCATCATGCCCCACAGAAAGAAAGGCTTTAACACGCAGCAATTCATCAGCATTGGAATGAACATCTGAATTAGAGGAATAGGTAAGATCGTAGCCTTCTTTTTCCATCCAAAAAGCTAGGGGAAACTCCCATAGTAAAAACTCCCCCGAACCTTGTGACAAAGGGTTATCAAAGATTTGGGCATATTTGCCATAGGGCCTGTCGAAAGAAACTTTAACGCCCGAAACCAGCACTTTTTTGTCGGGCCTATCGTTGGTGTAAAGCGAGTAACCATCAGGCCACTGGTTATAAGCCTGCCAGGTATTATCGCTACATTGGAAAAGAAAATCTGCTTTACGATTATCTTTGACAATAAAAACGATGTAGCTCTGATAACGATGTTGGTTGCTGGAAATCTTGGCAAGGTAGACACCACTAAGCCAGTCTTCTGGAATTTTAAGGGAAGCAGATTCTTTCCAATTACATTCCCGTAATCGTTGCTCACCAACTGCGGGAGTTTCTTGTTTAAAAATATCGAAATGGCCAAGTTGCTGAACCGATCTTCCACCTTTACCAGCATAATATCCCAGACGATAAATATCGAGAGTCCCTTTACCGGGAGTTAAAGCACTTACAAAAAAAGAGATAGTTTCCCCCGCGGAAACACTGGTTCGAGAAGCAAAACCCTCAATGATGGGGCAACGAAGTTTATCCTTGGTATCCGTTCGCGTATAACTTAACTGCCAATCAAGAGTCCCCGGTTTAAGATTTTCAAGCATGATAGCATTCTGCTTGGAATCCTTAAGGGCAAAGGCTTCATCGGCAGCACAAAGCGCACCACCTGCCAATAAACTCTTAGCAAGAACTTCCCTACGATTTAAGGGCGACATGACAACCTGCCTTTAGATATAATTATAATTCATGTATCTAAAGAAAGAATAATCAAGCTGATTTGCGATTAAAAGGAATTTCCGGTTCGAAGGGAATTTTCTTCCGATGTGAAGCAGTGAGATGAAATACATTTTGATATAATTGTTCAAGTTCTGCAGTTAATTCCCGCTGCCTGCGTTGCATAACGACGGAAGCAATCTGCATCAAAATTTCCCACGAATTCCCCTGAACTAGCTTACCATTTTTCGAAGAAGCAAAAGCGGGGACATTACGGGGTAGCAATCCACCTGGCAAAAGGTTGGCAAAAGCACCAATATTCGATCCCGTATTCAGCAAAACTCCGATAGAAGTTCGAGAATGGTCACCAAAGAAAACTCCAACTTTATTAAGTCCAGTGTTAATTAATTGTCCATCAACTTGAACCCGAACCAAACCATAATCATTACGCAAGTCGCTGGCATTAGTTGCAGCGCCCCAATTGACCCACTCTCCTAGATATGAATGACCTAAAAACCCATCATGATATTTGTTGGTATAGCCAAGAATAATAGAATTTTCAATTTCGCCACCAATCCTGCAATTTGTACCAATCGATGTACCAGCGCGAATTTTCGCCCCAAAAACTTGAGTGTCTTTACCGATAAAACAGGGGCCTTCCAAGCGGGTAAAAGCCTGTATTTTTGCGCCACTTTCAATAACGACTGGCCCCTTCGTAGTATCAAAAGCTACTAAAGGTTCAACTTCAGCTTCAGGATGAATAAATAACTGATCTAGTGGACCAAATAAACCAGCAGGAGATTCATCAGGGTTTGAAAGTTTGTGCAACCCCTTCATATCCCCGATAATTTGTGCGCCATTATTCCCAACAAAATCCCACAAGTATTGAAACAAGTTGCCTTCAACCGTTATTTCAGGCAAATCCAAGGATCGTAACCTTTCGACCAAATCAAGATTACATTGTATTTCAGTTAACGAAGTCAGTTTGTTTCGTTTGCAAAAATAATAAACAGGCTTACCAGAACAAATTCCCACATGCGAAGATTCATGATCAAATTGAAAATCAAGCGGGGGAATCCAAGCCCCATCAACAAATAAAATGTTGCCTCTGCTCTCCACCCAAACTGTGGAGTTGACTGCTAAATTCAAAAAAGAGGAACGGACCGTTTCTTGCAAATACTTGCGAACAAAACAGGCACCGGGCATTAGACCAATGGTTGCTGAAATTTTTTGGAACAGATTTTTAGTACCACAAAGTAATGAAAAAACAGGCCTAGTTAAAGCCAAAGGCTCTAACATTCCGGTGTTTTCATTTTCATACAGGCACAAATCTATTTTCATTCCCTGACAAAACCTATGAGGATTCTTTAATGGCTAAGGAAGCAAACCTTATATAGATCCGATCAAATTAAATCTATAGCAACCACTTAAAAAATGGGAGGCATGGGACAAATGGGGTAGGGCCCTTGAAAGCCCGGCTAGCTTGTATTATCCATTTTTGTTTAAACATAAATCTGATTAATGCTTCATTTAATTTTTAGAAGGCTATCATGCTGATCAATCCCAAGGCCAAGGCAGCTTTAACGCTTCTCCTCGCAATCAATCTTTTTAATTACATAGACCGCTATATTCTTTCGTCAACTATAGCAGGCATCGAAAGCGATTTATTGCGCAACCATTCTCCGGACAGTAAGAAAGCATTATTAGGAATACTTGCAACATGCTTTATGGCAAGTTTCATGATATTTGCACCGGTTTTTGGAATATTCTGCACCAAAATCAAGCGCTGGCACCTCATCGGTTATGGGGTCGTTTTTTGGTCGCTTGCTAGCGGCCTTAGTGGGCTCTCTGGCACAGTAGCAAAATTAAACGAGAGTTCTACTGTCAATGGTTTTCCTGTAGGAATAATCATGGCTTTTGTAGGTTCTTACGCATTTCTTGCTTTAACTCGATGCATGGTAGGTGTTGGCGAAGCTGCCTACGGGCCAATAGCACCAACCATTCTTTCGGATTTATACCCTGAAAAAAGCCGTGGCATGATTATGTCTATTTTTTATGGTGCGATTCCTGTTGGTAGTGCACTAGGCTATGCTTTTGGGGGCATAGCAGGCTGGCCGAATGCGTTTTACTGGGTGATTCCACCCGGCATACTTTTGGGTGTTCTTTGTTTTATGATGCCAGCACCAGAGATTGGGGCCCAAGAATTGTCCCACCTGCCACCGAAAAAAATTCAGATCAAAGATGCTTTAATACTTTTAAAAACGCCCTCTATCATTTTTAACATCCTTGGCATGACTGCCAACACTTTTGCAATTGGTGGGATCGCCTATTGGTTCCCCTACTATGTTTCGATTTTCAGGCAGAACGGAACCGAACAAGAAGCTGGAATTATAATGGGCTTGCTCATTGTTATTTCTGGATTACTAGCAACATTATGCGGGGGATTTGCTGCGGATTACTTTTCTCGTTATCACAAAGGGTCCTATTTCCTTGTATCCGGTTTTGGCATGATTGTTGGTTTTCCAGCATTTCTTGCTGTACTTTATGTTCCATTTCCATTTGCTTGGGTTTTAATTTTCGTAGCTTGTTTTTGCACCTTTTTGAATACTGGCCCCACAAATGCAATCCTTTTAAATGTTTCACCTCCTTTATTACGACCAATGGCTTTTGCAATCACTATTTTCGTGATTCACGCATTGGGCGATGCCATTAGCCCATGGATTATTGGTGCTATTGCAGACAATTTTGCATTTGACCGAACGATTACTGTTGATGGGAAGGATATTGTAGAAAAAGTAGGCAACTTGAATGCAGGATTTGTAACCGTATCCGTTATGTATTTTCTTGCGGGGATCTTCTGGATATTGGGGGCAAAACATTTGGAATCTGACACTCTAAAAGCCCGTTCACTAAACCTTTAACATCTGGAATCTTTAATACTACACCTTTATCATTGGTTAAACCCAACTAAACCACGCATAAATTTTGAGGTGAAAAGATATTTCACTCATCCACTTTTACTTGCAATACCCCTGTCTTTCCTCTATTCTTATTTTATTGGTATTAGTTCACACCTAAGAGAAAATCAATATGTTTCGAGTTCCTGCATTTGCTTTAGTTAGTGCTACTTTTTGTTTAGTTTCATATTCAATGGCTGAAGACTGGTCCCAATGGCGTGGCCAAAATCGTGACGGTATTTCCTCTGAAAAGGGGTTGCTTCAATCTTGGCCAACTTCAGGCCCTAATTTACTTTGGACTTTTAAAGACGCAGGTATTGGATATTCAGGCCCCGCAGTCGTTGGCAATAATCTTTTTATGATGGGTGTTCAAAACGATTCTGAGTCGATCTTTGCCCTCGATACCAATACAGGCAAACAACTTTGGTCCACTCCAATCGGCAAGCCCTACCCGAACAAATGGGGTGGCGGACCTCGAAGCACTCCTTCTTTTGATGCTGGCAAAGTTTATGGTATCAGTGGTGAAGGCGACCTTATTTGTGTTGATGCAAAGTCAGGAAAAAAAGAATGGCTTGTATCACTTGCAAAGGAACTCGAAGGCAAAGTAATGAAAATATGGGGGTTCAGCGAATCTCCCCTGATTGATGGAAATAAAGTTGT
>Ga0194050_1000115_pt1 | contig 25399 bp, 12 predicted proteins | sample SepL2310m_MetaG_FD_148657 | JGI IMG/M metagenome (GOLD analysis project Ga0194050, IMG submission 148657) | Anoxic zone freshwater microbial communities from boreal shield lake in IISD Experimental Lakes Area, Ontario, Canada - Sep2016-L239-10m | ecosystem: Environmental > Aquatic > Freshwater >...
GTCAGTGGCAACACCATCACCGACTCGAGCGCAAGCGTCAGCCTGGCCGTGGACTCCGGTTCGGGCACGATGGCCTGCACCGACATCTCGGTCACCGCCACCAACGGCATCGCTTCATTCGACGGCTGTGCCATCACCGGCACCATCGGTAACTACACGCTGACTGCCACCAGTGGCAGCCTCACCAGTGCCACCACTGACTCGTTCACTCTCGGTTTCGGTGCCGCCAGTCACCTGGCCGTCACCACTCAGCCCGGTGGTGCCGCCAACGCAGCTGCCTTCACCACCCAGCCGGCGATCACCGTGCTCGACTCGGCCAGCAACACTGTCACCGACTCGAGTGACTCGGTCACTCTGGCCCTGGCTACCGGATCAGGCACCCTGGCCTGCACCAATACCTCGGTCAATGCCACCAACGGAGTCGCCACCTTTGCTGGCTGCAAGATCACCGGAACGATCGGCGACTACACGCTGACTGCTTCGGCTTTCGATCTCACCAGTGCCACCACTGACTCGTTCACCCTCGGCTTCGGTGCCGCCAGTCACCTGGCCGTCACCACTCAGCCCGGTGGTGCCGCCAACGCAGCTGCCTTCACGACCCAGCCGGCGATCACCGTGCTCGACTCGGCCGGCAACACCGTCACCGACTCGAGCGCCAACGTCTCCCTGGCCGTGGCTACCGGATCCGGCACGTTGGCCTGCACTGACATCTCGGTCACCGCCACCAACGGCATCGCCACCTTTGCTGGCTGCAAGATCACCGGCACTGTCGGTAGCTACACACTGACCGCCACCAGCGGCAGCCTGGCTAGTGCCACTACCGACTCGTTTACCCTCGGCTTCGGTGCCGCCACCAAGCTGGCCGTCACCACCCAGCCCAACGGTGCCGCCAACGGTGCTGCCTTCACCACCCAGCCGGTCGTCACCGTCCAGGACGCCAGCGGCAACACCGTCACCGACTCGAGCGCCAACGTCACTCTGGCCGTGGTCTCCGGTGACGGCACGATGGCCTGCACCGATGGCTCCGTCATCGCCACCAATGGCATCGCCACCTTCGACGGCTGTGCCATCACCGGCACCATCGGTAACTACACGCTGACTGCGTCGGCCGCCGATCTCACCAGCGCCACTACTGACTCGTTCATCCTTGGCTTCGGTGCCGCCACTCACCTGGCCGTCACCACCCAGCCTTCTGGGGCCGCAAACGCAGCCGCCTTCACCACTCAGCCGGTCATCACCGTCCTCGACTCATCCGGCAACGTCGTCACCGACTCGAGTGACTCGGTCACCCTGGCGTCCTCGGCTGGCACGTTTGCCTGCACTAGCAACCCAGTGAACGCCACCAACGGCATCGCCACCTTTGCTGGCTGCAAGATCACCGGCACCGTCGGTGACTACACGCTGCTTGCCACCGCCAGCAGCCTCAACGGTGCCACTACCGACTCGTTCTCCCTCGGCTTCGGTGCCGCCACTCACCTGGCCGTCACCACTCAGCCCAATGGTGCCGCCAATGGTGTGGCCCTGACCACCCAGCCGGTCATCACCGTGCTCGACTCGGCCGGTAACACCGTCACCGACTCGAGCGCCAACGTCACCCTGGCCGTGGCTACCGGATCAGGCACGTTGGCCTGCACCGATGCCTCGGTCACCCCCACCAACGGCATCGCCACCTTTGCTGGCTGCAAGATCACCGGCACTGTCGGTAGCTACACGCTGACCGCCACCAGCGGCAGCCTGGCTAGTGCCACTACCGACTCGTTCACGCTCGGCTTCGGTGCCGCCACCAAGCTGGCCGTCACCACCCAGCCTTCTGGGGCCGCCAACGGTGTGGCCCTGACCACCCAGCCGGTCGTCACTGTCCAAGATGCCAGTGGAAACACTGTCACCGACTCGAGCGCAAGCGTCACTCTGGCTGTGGACTCCGGTGACGGCACCCTGGCCTGCACCGATGGCTCGGTCACCGCCACCAATGGCATCGCCACCTTTGCTGGCTGTGCCATCACCGGCACCATCGGTAACTACACGCTGACTGCTTCGGCTACTGATCTCACCAGCGCCACTACCTCGAGCTTCAACCTCACCTACGGTGCCGCCGCCAAGTTGGCCGTCACCACTCAGCCTTCTGGGGCCGTCAACGGCGTTGCCTTCACCACCCAGCCGGTCATCACCGTGCTCGACTCGTCCGGCAACGTTGTCACCGACTTGAGTGACTCGGTCACCCTGGCCTCCTCGGCCGGCACGCTTGCCTGCACCGGCAATCCAGTGAATGCCACCAACGGCATCGCCACCTTTGCTGGCTGCAAGATCACCGGCACCATCGGTAACTACACGCTGCTTGCCACCAGCGGCAGCCTTACGAGTGCCACCACCAACTCGTTCACCCTGACCTTTGGGTCGGCCAACAGGCTGAACGTCACCACCCAGCCAGCCGGTGCCGCCAACGGGGTGGCCTTCACCACCCAGCCGGTCGTCACTATCGAAGACGCCAGCGGCAACACCGTCACTGGCTCGAGCGCAAGTGTCACCCTGGCCGTGGCTACCGGATCAGGCTCGCTTGCCTGCACTGACATCTCGGTCACCGCCACCAACGGCATCGCCACCTTTGCTGGCTGCAAGATAACTGGCACCGTCGGTAGCTACACGCTGACCGCCACCAGCGGCAGCCTGGCTAGTGCCACTACCGACTCGTTCACTCTCGCCCACGGTTCGGCCACCAAGATGGCCTTCACCACCCAGCCCGGTGGTGCCGCCAACGGGGTGGCCTTCACTACTCAGCCGGTGGTCACTGTCCAGGACGCCAGTGGCAATACCGTCACGGGCTCGAGCGCAAGTGTCTCCCTGGCCTCCTCGGCCGGCACCTTGGCCTGCACCGGCAATCCAGTCAATGCCACCAACGGCGTCGCCACCTTCAGAGGATGTTCGCTCACTGGGATCATCGGCCTCTACACGCTGACCGCCACCAGCGGCGGTCTTACCGGCGCCACCACCAACTCGATCACCCTCACCTATGGGGCCGCTGCCAAACTGATGGTCACCGTTCAGCCTTCTGGTGCGGTCAACGGTGAAGCCTTCACCACCCAGCCCGTTGTCACCGTCCTCGACTCGGCCAACAACATCGTCACCGACTCAAATGCCCAGGTCACCCTGGCCGTGGCCTCGGGCACCGGCAGCATGGACTGCACGAACACAGGTGGCCTGACCGCTACAGCATCCAACGGCATCGCCACCTTCATCGGCTGCTCGCTGAGCGGCACGGTCGGCAACTTCACCCTGGTCGCATCGAGCGGCAGCCTGACCAGCGCCACGACTTCGAGCTTCTCGCTCACAGCCGCCGCCCCAGGAACACCTGGGATTTCTGCCGCTGTGTCCTCAGGTTCTTCCCCTATTTGGGTCGATAGAGAGACAGTGACCCTCACTGACTCGCTCGACAACGCCGGGGTGGCATCTGTGGCCTACTACTCGTGCCCGGCTTCGGCTGGCTCGTGCACGTCGAATACGCCGTGGAGCCTGATCGGTTCGTCCTCGACCGGACCTGACTGGTCGGTCTCCTGGACCAGCCTGCCAGCCGACGGGACCTATCGAGTGGTGGCTGTGGCCACCGGTGCCAACGCAACCGTGAGTGCCCCATCGTCCGCCGTCCAGATTGGGATCGATTCGAACGGGCCGACCGTGGCAGCGCCTTCGGTGGCTGCTGCTCACACTTCGGGCAGCAGCCCGCTCACCGTCAGCAACGAGGACCTCACGCTGACGGATACATCAGTGAGTGACACGGGATCGGGCGTCAAGTCGGTGTCCTACTACTACTGCGCCGGCGCATCGGGTGCCTGCTCGGCCACATTGATCGGGACTTCGACGACGGCCAGCGGCAACTACTCCGTTACCTGGGCCGCTCCGCTTCCGGCTGATGGCGCCTATCGGATCCAGGCCGTCGCCTCTGACAACGTCACCAACTCCACGACCTCCTCCTCAACACCGATCAACGTGGACAGTGGTGCTCCGACCGTGTCCAAGCCGATCGTGAACGGATTCCAGTGATGAGAACTCCCCGCGATGCAGCTGCGACGAACGAATCAGTGACACCTCGCAAGGGATGGTCTCGTCGTGTAGTGGTGGCGCTGGCGGCCACGCTGGCGGCGATCACCGGCGTGACGGTCGTCGGTGTCACGGCGGCATCGGCCTCGAGTGTGTCCAGCGTGGGGTTCTCCGGTTCGTCGCTGGTGGCCGGGGCGAGTTCCAACTGGACGGTCTCCTTCACTCCGGCGACCAGCGGGAGTTCATTCAACAACAGAACCGTCACGGTGGTGTTCCCCTCCACATTCACCGTGCCAGCTACTCCGACGGTTGGTACGTTCAGCGGCCTCGGCAGTGGATGTACTACCAGTGCATCGGCCACCGGAACGACGGTGACCATCACGGAGAATCCATTCAACAGAACGTGTTACTCGCAAGGGACCGCGCAGTCATTTGTAGTCAATGGCATCACCAACTCCAGCACCCCGGGTGCGATTGCCGCCTCATCGTTCAGCGTGGCCACTCAGGACGACACAACCGCAGTCAACCCTTCCTCGGGGCAAACCCTCACCGCCACGGCCGCCTCGAGTGGCCAGGGCACCATGACGGCCACGACGGCATCCGTGGTGGCAGGTTCGACCACCAACATCCTCCAGTACACCTTCACCGCACCCGCGGCCAACACCTTCGCCTCGGGCTCGTCGATCACCCTGACGGTGCCCACCGGATGGACAGCGCCCACCACGACCAATACGACGACGACCACAGGAACCTGCACACCGGGAACGTTGGCAACCAGCGGTCAGGTCATCACCGTTCCTCAGACCTGCGCATATGGCACCAGCTTCACCATCAACTATGGCAAGACCGGTAGTACGGTCACCGCCCCAACCACCGCTGGTTCGGCCACGTTTACAGCTCAGTCCAAGAACGGAACAGGTGGGACGCTCACCAGTTTGACCGCGGGCAGCCCGACCGAGACCATCACTGCTGGTAACGCCAGCAAGGTCGCCTACACATCCTCGCCTCCGTCCACCATCGTTGCCGGCTCTACTTTCACCGCCACGGCGGCACTACAGGACACCTACTCCAATACGCTGACTTCCGACTCGACGAGCACGGTGAGTCTGACCTCGAGCGGTGGGTTCTCCTGCACGACCGCGCCCACCACATTTACCAGCGGTGTAGCTACCTACTCGGGCTGTTCTTTCACCACGGCCAGTGCCAGCCCGTATGCAGTGACGGCAGCCTCCGCTGGAAAAGCCTCGGCGGCAGTCGGTACCACGGTGACGGCTGCTTCCGCCAACAAGCTGGTCATCACCTCGACTGCGGTCTCGGGTGTCGCGGGTACCACGGCCAATATCGGGCCCATGACCGTCCAAGAGCAGGACAGCTACGGCAATCCGACCACCGCGGCCGCAACGGTCACCCTGACCTCCAACTCGTCGGGCACCACCAAGTTTGCCGCCACATCGGGTGGCACGGCCATCACCACAGTGTCGATCGCCACCGGATTCTCGACCGCCACCTTCTACTATGGCGACACCAAGTCGGGCAGCCCGACAATCACGGCGGCAGCCACCGGACTGACCTCAGGGAGCCAGGCCGAGACGATCACCTCTGGCACGGCTTCCAAGCTGATCGTTACCACTCAGCCGGTGGGCGGGGTCATCGAGGGCACCGCCTTCGCCACCCAACCGTCCGTGTCAGTGACAGACGCCAACGGTAACGTCGTCACTTCGGATACCTCCAACGTCACCCTGGCCATCTCGAGCTACTCGGCTAGCAATGGCGGCACCACCCAGGGCACGCTGGCCTGTACCGGAGGCCTCACCAAGGCCGCCGCGTCCGGTGTGGCCACGTTTGCCGGCTGCAACATCACTGGAACGGCCGGTGCTGGCTCCTACGTGCTGTCTGCCACCGATGGCATCCTCACCTCGACCACCACCTCCGCCGTGTCGGTCATCACCGGTGCAGCTTCCAAGCTCATTGTCACCACCCAGCCGGTCGGTGGGGTCATCGAGGGCACCGCCTTCGCCACCCAGCCGTCCGTGTCGGTCGAAGATGCCAACGGTAACGTCGTCACTTCGGATGCCTCCAACGTGGTCCTGGCCATCTCGAGCTACTCGGCTAGCAACGGCGGCACCACTCAGGGCACACTGGCCTGTACCGGAGGCCTCACCAAGGCCGCCGCGTCCGGTGTGGCCACGTTTGCCGGCTGCAACATCACTGGAACGGCCGGTGCTGGCTCCTACGTGCTGTCCGCCACCGATGGCATCCTCACCTCGACCACCACCTCCGCCGTGTCCGTCATCACCGGTGCCGCTTCCAAGCTCATTGTCACCACCCAGCCGGTCGGTGGGGTCATCGAGGGCACCGCCTTCGCCACCCAGCCGTCCGTGTCGGTCGAAGATGCCAACGGTAACGTCGTCACTTCGGATGCCTCCAACGTGGTCCTGGCCATCTCGAGTTACTCGGCGGCCAACGGCGGAACCACCCAGGGCACCCTCGCCTGCACCAACACCGGAGGCCTCACCAAGGCCGCTGCGTCCGGTGTGGCCGCGTTTGCCGGCTGCAACATCACTGGAACGGCCGGTGCTGGCTCCTACGTGCTGTCTGCCACCGATGGCATCCTCACCTCGACCACCACCAGCGCTGTGTCGATTACGGCGGGTACGGCCACCAAGATCGTCTACACCACGTCGCCCCAGGCCTCCGTCGCCGCCGGCGCTACCTTCACCGTGGTGGCGGCCGAACAGGACACGAACTCCAACACACGGACCACCGACTCGACGACCACGGTAAGTCTGACTTCCAGTGGCGGGTTCTCCTGCACCACATCGCCCACCGCGTTCACTAGCGGCGTAGCCACGTACTCGGGCTGCTCCTTCACCACGGCCAGCGGCACGGCCTACACGGTGACGGCGGCGTCGGGCTTGCTCACCTCGGCGCAGGCCAACACCACGGTGTCGGCGTCCACGGTCAACAAGCTGGTCATCACCTCGACTGCGACCTCGGGTACCGCTGGTTCGTCGGCCAACATCGGTCCCATGACCGTCCAAGAGCAGGACGTCTACGGCAATCCGACCACCACGGCCGCAACGGTCACCCTGACCTCCAACTCGTCGGGCACCACCAAGTTTGCCGCCACATCGGGTGGCACGGCCATCACCACGGTGTCGATCGCCACCGGATTCTCGACCGCCACCTTCTACTATGGCGACACCAAGTCGGGCACGCCCACCATCACGGCGGCGGCCACCGGACTGATCTCAGGGAGCCAGGCCGAGACCGTTACCGCTAGCACGGCCACCCAACTCGTCGTCACCACCCAGCCCGTCGGGGGGGTCATTGAGGGCACTGCATTCGCCACCCAACCGTCCGTGTTAGTGGAGGACGTCTACGGCAACGTGGTGACGTCTGACACCTCGACCGTCACACTGGCCGTCTCCAGTTACTCGCCGGCCAACGGTGGAACCACCCAGGGCACGCTGGCCTGTACCAACATCGGCGGCTTGGCCAAGGCAGCAGTGTCCGGTGCCGCCACCTTTACCGGCTGCAACATCAGCGGCACAGCCGGTGCCGGTTCCTATGTGCTGTCCGCCACCGACGGCATCCTCACCTCGACCACCACCTCCGCCTTGTCGGTCATCGCCGGTTCGGCCTCCAAGGTGATCGTCACCACCCAACCGGTTGGCGGGGTCATCGAGGGCATCGCCTTCGGCACTCAACCGTCTGTATCGGTCGAGGACGCCAACGGCAACGTGGTGACCGGAAACGCCTCGATCGTCACCCTGGCCATCTCGAGCTACTCGGCTGGCAACGGCGGCACCACTCAGGGCACGCTCGCCTGCACCGGAGGCCTGGGCAAGGCCGCAGTGCTCGGTGTGGCCACCTTTACTGGCTGCACTGTCACCGGAGCGGCCGCCGCCGGCTCCTACGTGCTGTCCGCCACCGACGGCATACTCACGTCGACCACCACGAGCGCCGTGTCGGTCGTCACTGGTGCAGCCTCCAAGGTGATCGTCACCACCCAACCGGTGGGCGGGGTCATCGAGGGCACCGCCTTCGCCACCCAGCCGTCGGTGTCGGTGACAGACGCCAACGGTAACGTCGTCACTTCGGATGCCTCCAACGTGGTCCTGGCCATCTCGAGCTACTCGGCGGCCAACGGCGGAACCACCCAGGGCACGCTGGCCTGCACCGGAGGCCTGGGCAAGGCCGCCGTGTCCGGTGTGGCCACGTTTGCCGGCTGCAACATCACTGGAACGGCCGGTGCTGGCTCCTATGTGCTGTCCGCCACCGATGGCGTCCTCACCTCGACCACCACGTCAGCCGTGTCGGTCATCGCCGGTGCCGCTTCCAAGCTCATTGTCACCACCCAGCCGGTCGGTGGGGTCATCGAGGGCATTGCCTTCACCACCCAGCCATCCGTGTCGGTCGAAGACGCCAACGGCAACGTCGTGACGTCTGACACCTCGACCGTCACACTGGCCGTCTCCAGCTACACCCCGGGTAATGGCGGCACCGCACAGGGCACACTGGCCTGCACCGGAGGCCTGGGCAAGGCCGCAGTGCTCGGTGTGGCCACCTTTGCTGGCTGCAACATCACTGGAACGGCAGCGGCTGGCTCCTACGTGCTGTCCGCCACCGACGGCATACTCACGTCGACCACCACGAGCGCCGTGTCGGTCATCACTGGTTCGGCCTCCAAGCTCCTGGTCACCACCCAGCCGGTGGGCGGGGTCATCGAGGGCACCGCCTTCGCCACCCAGCCGTCGGTGTCGGTCGAGGATGCCAATAGCAACGTGGTGACCGCCAATACCTCCATCGTGACCCTGACCATCAGTACGTATGCACCAGCCAATGGTGGAACGACCCGGGGTACCTTGGCGTGCACCAACGTTGGTGGCCTGGCCAACGCGGCCATCGCTGGTGTGGCTGCCTTCACCGGATGCAATATCACTGGAGCAGCCGCTGCCGGTACCTACGTCCTGTCGGCCGCTGGCTCTGGCCTTACCTCAGCGATCACCTCGAGCGTGTCGATCATCGCCAGCAGCGTCAGCCAGCTGGCTGTCACCTCGACAGCGGTGTCCGGTGCAGCATCGTCGGCAGCCGCCATTGGTCCGATCACGGTGACGGAGCAGGACTCGTTCGGTAACTCGACCACCACCGCCGAGACGGTCACGCTCTCCTCCAACTCCACCGGGACCGCTACGTTTTCCGCCACCTCGGGTGGCTCGTCCATCACCTCGGTGTCGATCGCCGCCGGCTCGTCGTCGGCGCAGTTCTTCTACGGCGACACAAAGTCCGGCACGCCCACCATCACCGTGGCCGCCAGCGGGCTGACCTCGGGGATGCAGACCGAGACGGTCACATCGGGTGCGGCCACCAAGTTCGTGATCACCTCCACCACTGTGTCCGGAGTTGCGTCGGCAACTGCCAACCTGGGCCCCATCACGGTCGCCGAGCAGGATGCCCTGGGCAACCCGACCACCGCGGCTCAGACCGTCACGCTGTCCTCCACCTCTAACGGCACGACCAAGTTCGCCACCATCGCAGGCGGTACGGCTGTCACCACGGTCTCCATCCCCGCCGGATCTTCGAGCGCCACCTTCTACTACGGCGACACCAAGGCGGGCACTCCGACCATCAGCGCTTCCGGTGGACTCACCTCGGGCGGCCAGACCGAGACTGTCACCCCGGCGGGCGTCGCCAAGCTGGTTCTGACCACCACCCCGGTGTCCGGTGCGGCATCCTCGAGTGCCACACTCGGCCCCATCACTGTGGCCGAGCAGGACACCTTCAATAACGCCACCACTACCGCCGAGACCATCACTCTCTCCACCACCTCGGCCGGCGGCGTGTTCGCCTCAACCTCTGGTGCGTCGACGACCACTTCGATCACCATCTCGGCCGGATCTTCGTCGACATCCTTCTTCTACGGTGACGTCAACGCCGGCAGCCCGACCATCACCGCGGCCGCCTCCGGTCTGACATCGGGGAGCCAGACCGAGAACATCACTGCAGCCAACGCTGACCATCTGGTCTTCGTCCAAGGGCCGATCAGCACGTATGCCGGCAAGGTCATGGCACCCAGTGTGACCGTGCAGGTCATCGACCTCTACGGCAACCCGGCGACCACCACCGGGCTGGCCGTCACGCTCACCCCGTCGGCTGGCACCATCGCATCGGGCGCCACCGCCTCCACTGATACCACCGGACGGGCCACGTTCGATGCCGTCACCATCAACACGGCCAACGCCGGCCTCACCCTTACGGCATCGGCTGCCGGGGTGACTTCATCCCCGGCCTCGTCGGCTGTCAACATCACCGTCCTGGCTCGTAACGGTTCATTGATCACCGATACCGCCACCGACATCGGATCCGGGGTGAGCGCAGTGGCCTACTACTACTGTCCGAACTTCACCGGCACCTGCACCAGCGCCAACTGGGTCTCGGTCGGGAGCTCGACGTCTGGTCCGACGTATCCGGTCACCTGGACCACCACACCGGACGATGGGAGCTACCACGTGGTGGCTGTGGGAACCGACAATCTGGGCAACGTCAGCGGGCCCAGCACCTCGAACCCGGTCACCGTGGACAACACCGCGCCCACCGGGTCGGTTTCGTACACCAACGGCTACCTCACCTCCACTTCGGTGGCGGTCAGCTTTAGCGCCACCGACGCCCTCACCGGGGTCGACGCCACCACCGGCCAGCTGTTGCGGGCCACGGCCCCTCTGGCCGCAGGTACGTGTGGAACGTTCGGTGCCTATGCCCAGATCGGCACCACGGGGCTCGCCTCGCCCTACACCGACACATCGGTGGCTACGGGCAGCTGCTACAAGTACGAGTACCAGGTGTCTGACGCAGCCGGCAATCAGGCCACCATCACCTCGACCAACGTGGCCAAGATCGACACCGGTGCACCCACCCTGGCCGTGTCGGCCGTTACCGGGGCCAACATCAGCCTGACTGGCTCGACCGTCTACTACCGGGCCACCGGTAGCCCCGTCGGCACCTTCACCCTGACCGTGATCGAGGCCACCTCGGGCATCAGCACCCAGACCTTCCCGACCATCACCGGATGGACCAAGGGCTCGGTAGCCTCTACATCGACCACCGCTTCGGTCACCTACACCCTCACCAGTGCGGCCACTGGCAACGGCCCCCAGTCGGTGTCGGCCACCAGCGGGGCGGGTACCGCAGCATCGGGCCTCAGTTTCACCCTTACCCCCGACACTGCCGTGCCGACCGGCGGCGCACTGACGGTCAACGCCAGCGGGGCCACCTCGGTGGGTACCTCGAGCCAGACGAGTGTCACCACCTTCACCATCGGGACCCGGACCGACTACACCGACTCCGGTGCCGGTATGGCCTCGAGCACCCTCACCGTCCAGTCGGCCACCTACAACAACAACACCTGCGGTTCAGCCGGCTCCGGTGGACCGTTCACCATAGCCACCACAGTGACCGGCACGACCCAGCCCGCGGGTATCACTGTCGGCTATTGCTATCGATACACCCTCACCGGTACCGACAACGTGGGTAACACCACTTCGATCGCCACCACCGTCCAAGTCCCCGGTGCCATCAACAAGCTGGCTATCACCTCCACTGCCGTGACCGGGACGGCATCGGCCACAGCCACCCTGGGTGCCATCACCGTTCAGGAGCAGGACACCTATGGCAACCCGACCACCAACGCCCAGACCGTCACCCTGTCGTCTAACTCGACCGGCACTGCGGTCTTCGCAGCTACCTCGGGCGGGACGTCCATCACCTCGGTCTCCATTCCAGTTAACTCCTCGTCGGCCACCTTCTACTATGGCGATACCAAGTCCGGCACCCCGACCATCACGGCGTCCACCACCGGACTGGCGTCAGGCACCCAGAGCGAGACGATTACCGCAGCGGCTGCCTCCAAGTACGTCATCACCTCGACCGCCGTATCCGGAACCGCTACTTCTACCGCCACCCTGGGCCCGATCACCGTGGCCGAGCAGGACACGTTCGGCAACGCCACCACCACGGCCCAGACGGTCACCCTGGCCTCCAACTCGACCGGAACCAAGCTGTTCTCGGCTACCTCGGGCGGGTCGTCCACCAGCACGGTCTCGATCACCGCTGGCTCATCGTCGACCACCTTCTACTACGGCGATACCAAGGCCGGTAGCCCGACCATCACCGCATCGGGTCTGACCACGCCGGGCACGCAGATCGAGACGATCACCGCCGGTACGGCGTCCAAGTACGCCATCACCTCGACGGCGGTGTCGGGTACGGCTTCGGCCACCGCCACCCTGGGCCCGATCACCGTGGCCGAGCAGGACACGTTCGGCAACGCCACCACCACGGCCCAGACGGTCACCCTGGCCTCCAACTCGACCGGCACGAAGCTGTTCTCGGCTACCTCGGGCGGGTCGTCCACCAGCACGGTCTCGATCACCGCTGGCTCCTCGTCGACCACCTTCTACTACGGCGATACCAAGGCCGGCACCCCGACTATCACCGCCTCTGGTGCGCTCGCCTCGGGCACCCAGGCCGAGACGGTCACCGCGGCCGCCGTCAACAAGCTGGTCATCACCTCTACGGCGCTGAACGCCACGGCTGTCTCCACCATCACCCTCGGCCCGGTGACCGTGGCCGAGCAGGACAGCTTCGGCAACGCCACCACCACCGCCGAAACCATCACGCTGTCCTCTAACTCGACTGGCACCATCAAGTTCGCCACCACCTCGGGCGGAACTGCCACCACCACGGTCTCGATCCCCGCCGGCTCCTCGTCGGTCAACTTTTACTACCAGGACACCAAGGCCGGTAGCCCGACCATCACCGCAGCCGCCACCGGCCTGACTTCGGCCACTCAGGTGGAGACGATCAACGCCGGTGCGGTCAACAAGCTGGTCATCACCTCGACGGCGCTGTCGGCAACGGCCAGCACTACGGCCAACATGGGTCCGATCACGGTCCAGGAGCAGGACGTCAACGGCAACCCGACCACCACGGCCGAGACGGTCAGCCTGACCTCTAACTCGGCTGGCACCGAGTCCTTCTCCCTCACCTCGGGCGGGGCGTCCATCACCACGGTGGCTATCCCGGCCAACTCCTCGTCAGCCACCTTCTACTACGGCGATCCCTTGGCCGGCACCCCGACCATTACGGCGGCCGTCACCGGCCTGGTTTCGGGCACCCAGGTCGAAACGATTACTGCGGCAGCGGCATCGAAGTACGTCTTCACCTCGGCAGCGGTCTCGGGTGTAACCAGTTCGTCGGCCAACGTCGGCCCGATCACCGTGGCCGAGCAGGACACCTTCGGCAATGCCACCACCGCGGCTCAGACGGTGACCCTGACCTCCAGCTCGACCGGCACCAAGCTGTTCTCCGCTACCTCGGGCGGGTCGTCCACCAGCACGGTCTCGATCACTGCTGGCTCATCGTCGACCACCTTCTACTACGGCGACACCAATGCCGGCACCCCGACAATCACTGCCTCCGGTGCGCTGACCTCGGCGACCCAGACCGAGACGATCACCGCGCCAGTATCTCCAGCAGGATCATCTCTGGTGGCTGCCCCGAGTCCGAGGGATGGCATCGCCAATGCCAGCGACAAGTTCACCTTCACGTACAACACGGTCATGTCGCCGGGCTCGCTGCGAAGTGGGTGGACGGGCTCGTCAGCCAGCGTCTACGTCAACTTCACCCGGATTTCTGGGTCCCCCACCCAGATGGCCATCTGTACTGTCAACACATCGTGTACTGGCACCACTCTGTACAACCTGGGAAGTGTCGACCTTGGTGATACCAGTCGCTACATCACCAGCGGTACCAGCCAATACGCCGCAGCCACACTGTCCATGGCTACGGTCAGTGGTGTCTCCGTGGTCACGTTGACCCTGACGACCACCGCCTCCGGCTGGACAACCCAGACCGGGTCGTTCCCGCTCACCTGGACGCCGTCGGCATTGGCCACCGACCTAACTGGTACCGCCAGCGCGACTACCGCGGTGACCACTACCGCCGCTCAGAACTTCTGACCGCGCGGTCGTGGCCGGGAGAGCCAACTTCGACGGCTGCACCAACTTCCTGGGCCTGGAACTCGACCGCTTTCGCTATTGGGGCTTGATCAGCGAGCAAAACTCCGCCACCGGCAGCCCGCCGACCCTGTCGTCAGCAACAGCTTCTGAGGCGCTCGGCGGGTCGTGGTTCTCAAGGCCCGCGGGCCGGACCGACCGTCCGCGGTGCAGCCGCCACCGTCGGCCAAGATAAATGGCTGTGAACCCGGCCCCCGAATCAGTCCCCTCATGAGTCGCCACCCGGTGGCACCGGCCATCGCCGCAGTCGTGATCGGAGCGCTCCTTCTGGCGGGATGTGGCTCCTCGTCGAGCGCCCCGCCTGCATCGCGGCCCACCGTGGCCCAGGCATCGAGTTGCGCGTCGGCCCATCCGGCCACCTGGGAGGGCTGCCTGGTCGATGCCCAGCCCGGATTTGCCTCGGTGCCCATCTCTGAGTTGGCCCTGCCCGGCTCACACAACGCCGGCACCTACAACCTCGACCCCCAGGGCTACGACATCGCCGCCAACTCGCCTTGCACGCTCGACACCCCGCAGAACGCGGCCGTGCGGTCGGTCCCCGCACCCTGGTTCCAGACTCAGGACGAAACCATCACCCAGCAGCTGAACCAGGGGATCCGGTACCTGGATATGCAGGTGGCCTACAACGGTGGCGGCAGCGCCACCAAGGGATGGCGGGTCGTGCAAACCCTCCTCAGCCAGTTCCCCCTCTATGACTACCTCGACGAGGTGGCCGCCTGGGCCAAGGCGCACCGCAGCGAGATGATCGTGGTCGATTTCCGCAACGTCTGTTACGACAACGATCCCACGGACGCCATCGCCAAGGGCCTGTTCTCCAACTTCACCACCCGCAGCGATGAGGGCGGAGGCACCACGACCCTGAAAGACGTCGCCTACAACGCCCCGTCACCGAGCAGTTCGTTCGCCTCGGCCACCATCGACCAGGTGATCCACCAGGGTGGCGGAGGTCACAACGTGGTGGTGCTGATGCCGTCCAATGTGAGGGCCGCCTCCACCCTGGCATCGGTGGAGCACGTCCACGCCGTGTTTACCGCTCCCGCCGGGTCAAACGGAACGTCGGCGAATCGCACCCTGCCGATGGCACGGTCGCTGACCGCTACCGCCCCGACATCTTCCACACTGTTCTCCTCGTCCAACTCGCTATTGCAGTCGGCACCGACCACGGCCAAGCCCGCCCTTGGCTCCATGGCGGGCAAGGGATTGTTCGAGGCCGGGCTGAACTACACGTTCGACTTGGCGGCGGCCACCCCGTTGGTGGCGACCTTCGGCGGACTGGTCCAGCCAGCCGCCAGCCCGCCTGGCGCGCCATCAGCCACCCTGCCAGCCTGGCAGGAGGGCCTGTGGGGACCAGGCGTACTCGGAACTGTGACCCGGACTGGGATCCTGTCGGCCTGGGGCAACAAGACGACCGTGGTCCTGGCCGATGGAGTGGAGTATGAGGGGTACATCCCCGCCGTCATCACCCGCAACGGTCGCACACCGAGCAAGTAGCCGCTTTCTCGGATCCTCGATTGCACGGCTGCTCATCCGCTTGGCTAAGCGGGCCGGTGCCGTTTGCACTGCTTGGCTCGCCGCTGTCCATCGGGTCCGCTCCCCTCATGTGACTCGCCGCCACTCATCTGACTTGCCGTGGGCCGAGCCAGGTCGGTTGACACCATGCGCCTTGCGACCCTGTCGCCTGGACCCAAACGGCCGGAGGTTCGTCAACGTGAGGATCGCACCGGAGGTGGATTTCGGGAGCGAGCGGTCAGTCTGAGTGGCGGGCACCCCGGCTGGCACCGCTCCTGTGGCTGACGAGGAAGGGAACAGATCCCATGGGCGTCGTGATCGCCGTCGACAAGAACTCGACCGCGGTGTTCCCATCTCCGCTGATGAGCACCAACTCGGAGTTGGGATCGTCCCTGGCTAGGGAAGTGGCGGCATCCGACGAGGGTGTCACAGCCCCTGAGTACGTTAAGAACGGAAGACATCCAGAGGAGTCGAGGGACCTGGTCCGATGACGCTCCGCCAACCGACCAAACGGCACGGTGGCCCTGCCAGGAACGATGAGGAGAGATATGCACGATGCACCCGTTGCCAACCGGGCCACGCTGATCCAGAGCATTCGGACCTGGTCCCCCCTGGCTGCTGTGGCCGACGCCGTCTCGGTGGCCAGTGCGGTGGAGAACCGGATCTATATTGAGCGCCTCGGCGACCGCTACCGGTGGAGCCTGTCCAGCAAGGGCGGTAGCTATCCGCTACTGCGGGCCACCGCCCGGTTCGCCGAAGTCGACTACCAGCGGATCGTCGTCGGGTTCCGCACGTTGCCTGACGGGACCGCCATCATCTGCGACGACCCGGGTGCGGTCGTCCTGGCGGATGCCTGGGCCTTGGTCGACGTGGTCGACCCGGTAAGTCCAGCCGAGGCAGCCGATCTGGTGACCAGTGGTATCGGGTGAGCCGGTGACCGCCATGTGCCAGGTGGCGGGCCCGCCGCACTGCCCCCCGAGACCCCGAGACCCCGAGACCCGGGAACCCTGGAGTCATGAGTACCGAACGGCCACACGTGACTATCCACGGCCATCATGTCGACTACCGGATGGAAGGCACCGGGCCTGCTCGCTTCGGCCGGGCCGATCTACAGCACCAGCTGCGCCTGCGGCCCCCCGACGTGCCTGTTCCGGACTGAGCCGGCCCGGTCCACACGCCGTCTGAGCAACCGGGCTGATCACCTCCGCGGACCGGTTGGTTGGCGCCGGGGTAGTTTCGTGTCCGACGATCGAGCGACGTAAGGGTGGGACACAGATGGCATCGGACAACTCAGACAGCCGACGGTCGACGGCGGACGGTGACATCTCGCCGGACCTGAGTCCCGAGGGCATCGAGCGCTATGTGGTGGGCGAGGCCACCGACGACGCCATCGATGAGCGCCTCAACGTGGTGCGCGACGTCCTTATCCATGCCGACCCCGAGGAACGGATGGCGGTGGCCGAGTGGCTGAACGCCATGATCCAGGGGAGTTCTCCTGACGAGATGCCCGGCCTGCGGCGCATGATCCTCAAACAGGACGAGCCCATCTACGGATCGATTCCGATGGATGCGGCCGACGATCTGGTGGAGGCCTGGCAGGCCGGTGCCTACCCGTATGCAAACCTGATGAGCCGCAAGGCCTATGAGGCGCAGAAGTACCACCTGCAGGTCGAGTTGTTGAAACTGCAGGCGTGGGTGAAAGAGACCGGGCAGCGGGTGGTCATTTTGTTTGAGGGCCGAGATGCGGCCGGCAAGGGTGGAACCATCAAGCGGTTCATGGAGCACCTGAACCCCCGGGGTGCCCGGGTCGTGGCCCTGGAGAAGCCCACCGATGTGGAGCGGGGCCAGTGGTACTTCCAGCGCTACGTCCAGCACCTGCCAACCAGCGGCGAGATCGTGCTGTTCGACCGGTCCTGGTACAACCGGGCCGGCGTAGAGCGGGTCATGGACTTCGCCACTACCGATGAGGTCACCGAGTTCCTCCGGCAAGCGCCAGAGTTCGAACGCAACCTGACCCGCAGCGGGGTCCACCTCATCAAGTTCTGGTTCTCTGTCAGCCAGGACGAGCAGCGCCGGCGTTTCTTAGAGCGCGAGAAGCACCCGCTGAAGCAGTGGAAGCTCTCGCCGGTCGACCTGGCCTCGTTGGAACTGTGGGACCACTACACGGCGGCCAAGGACGCCATGTTCCATGCCACCGACATCGATGAGGCCAACTGGACGGTCATCAAGTCCAACGACAAGAAGCGGGCCCGCCTGAACGCCATCCGCTACGTGCTGCACAAGATGCCCTACACCGACAAGGACGTGGACGAGATCTCTCCACTCGACCCGCTGCTGGTGGGACGGGCCAGCGATGTCTATGAGATCGGCGAGGCTCCCCGACTCACCCGCTGATCGGCCGCCGGTCGTCGAGCCCGCAGTGCAGTTGGACCACCTCGGCCGCGGCTCCGTGCTCGACGGCGTGGGCCAGGCCGATAGCCATCAAGTCGTCGCCGTCCGTGCCGGCGATCCATGAGCACCCCAGGCACGCGGCCTTGTCGATGTCGAGGTTGGATACGACGACGGGGGGATGGGAGATAGGCCAGGACTTCTGGTCGCCGTAGGCAGCTTCCCACCCGAACAGGGCGACAGCGCGGGCATCCCAGTAGTGCTCGGCGATGGTGGTGGCCGTGGTGGCGTACTTCCACACCTCGAAGCTGTTGCGGGGGGAGACGAACCCGGGAAACAGCTGGCGGTAGTAGTCGGCCCACACCTCGTCCGAAGGCTGGAACCCGCGGCGCGACGCAGCCTGGTCGAGGTCGGGGCCGTCCTCGGACAGGCACTCGCTGGCTGGGGTATCGCCCCGGCGGGCGCTGGGGAAGAGGGTGAGATGCACTCGGTCGGTCTCGTCGAGGCCGAATACGTTCCGCAGCGTTTCGATGGCCTGAGTGGCCACGTCGGCCGTATCCGGGCTGAAGGTCGCCTCCACTCGGCGCCAGTTGGGGCTCTTGGGCGGGTCGGGCGTGTCCCAGCCCAGGTCGCCCAGACGGGCTTCGACCTCGGGGGCCAGGCGTTCGGCATCCGTGCAGCCGATGCCGCTCGATGCCTCGACGATGAGGGACCCGTCCTCGAAGGCCAGGGCCTGCCAGAACCGGTGTGACCGCTCCGCATCTTCGGCGACCACGATCCACCGGCCTGGGCGACTGCACAGCCGATCCAGCAGGTCAGGCAGCCCGAGGGCGAATGTGGCCAGGGAGACTGTCCACTCGTGGGTGACGTCCTCGGACGCTTCCACCGAAGAGGGAGAGAGCGAGTACTCGCGCTGTTCGACCAAGACCTCTTCGGCCCGGATCAACCATTCGTCCAGTGATGCGATTGCCTTTGATGTCATCGTTGCCTCTCTCTTGTCGTTTTGGCGCTCCTCTAGATGGCCCACTGCTCATCGTAGGAAACCGGTGTGACATGCCTTTGGGACAGTGAGGGACGGAACGGTCCGGTTTAGGTCGACTAGCCGGTCGATCAGATGGCCCAGATGGGACGGCCATCCCCCAGAGGTGTCGCCCCAGGGCACCGAGCACGGCCTGCTGCTCGACGGTCGGGCCGCCACCGACGCTGATCACGGACAGCAGGCCGGCTACGAATGCTGCTCGTCGATCGAGCCTTGGGCCGAGATCTCATCTCGCTTGGTGTGGATTCGACCACCGAGCGTGGTCATCGGGACTCGCCCGAGCGATTCAGTTGACGGGCGGCGCTGATCGTCGGGAAACTGGGTGATAAAGGTCCGTCCGATGCCGGAGTACCTAGAGCCTGAAAGGCAGGGCAGATGTTCAAGTCCAAGATGACGCGCATGTTGACGGGGGCGGTGATGGCGGTGATGGCGACCGCGGCTATCGGGATCTCCTCGGTGGCTCCCCGGGCTGATGCTGCTCCGTCCCGGCGCACACACCTGTCGTTCTCCTCGGTCCTCACTTCCCAAGAGCGGCACCTGACCACGGTGGGTGCCAACCTCGACCACACCTTCGGCTCAAACTTCCTGACCGGCACGACGACCGTCGCTGGCCAACTGGGCACACTCCAGTTCGTAGCCACGGTCAATTACGCCTCCGGTAGCGGACCGTGGACCGGGCTGATCACCGTGACCACCCCTATCGGCACATTCGGTATCACCTCCCAGGGCCAGGCCACGTTGTCCGCTACCACTACCAACACCACATTCGGTGGGACGGCGCGGGTGATCGGCGGAACCGGGGCCTACGTTGTCATGGAGGGTGGAGGCACGATCAGCGGCATACGCCAGACATCGTTGGGCGGCACGGTGAACTGGCAGTGGGACTTGAACGTCACTGGCCTGAGCAGCTGAACGCGCTGGTCATACGTAGGCGTTGAGGATGGCGGCCACTTCATCGAGCATTTCGAGGCCGACCCCAGCCACTTCGACGTTGTGGTGCGCCACGCGACCGGATCGGTCGAGGGAGTCCAACTGCGTCACGATGGTGGCCAGTGAGCGCTCCACACACCGATACGTGGCGTCTCCTTCGGGGGGCCGATGGGTGGTGTCCCACTCCACCAAATCGGCGGCCAACTGGTTCAGGTCCTCGAGGATCCGCTCGGCATCGTCGGCGTGGAGGCGGTGGTGGCTGCCGGGCTCGTGGGAGGCGGTGGCCAGGGTGACGGCCGCCGCAGACTGGGCCTCAGCCAGAGCTGCGTACCGCGTCGATCGGGCATCGCCCCCGGATCTGACTTGGGTGGCAGATCCGGACAGGTGGTCGACCGAGGCGACGGCGGCGGCCTGGGCCGTGATCAGGGAACGGAGCGCGCTGCACACCGACATCCGCTGGCGCAGTGGCCACAGCAGCGACATCGGGACCACGATGGCCCCGCCGATGAGGGTAGCCACCAGCCGGTCGAGCGAGGTGGCATCCACCGGGTCGCCGGACAAGGAGAACACCAGGAGGATGAAGGTGGTGAAGCCGACCATAGCGATGGCGTAGTTGGGGACCAGGAACCCCACGACGACCACTACAGCCAGGCCGATGAGCGCCACGGTGTCCCACCGGTAGAGAGGGATAGCCCAGGCCACGACGATCACCACCACAATGCCGAGCATGGTGCCAGCCACCCGGGCGATGACCCGGATGGTGGTGTCGCCGGCCCCCGGCTTGGAGATCCAGGCCACCGTCACGGCGATCCAGTACGAATGAGGGAAGTCGGCGAAGTAGCCGATGGTGACCGCGGTCGTGATGCACATGGCCAGGCGGACGGCGTGGCGGAAGAAGGGATCGGACCAGTCCAGGTGGGCCCGTACGCCTATCCGGTGTGGACGGCGCCACCTAGGGAGCTGCACGCCACTGCCGGGGCCGAGAGGCCAGGGGCCGACCACCGTATCCACCAGGAACCGCAGCGGAACGGTGGCTGCAGTCACCAGCTCTGCGCCTTCCTCCGCCAACTCCGCCATGCAGCGGTCGTAGGCCAGCTCGAGGGTGGCCATGGCCCGGCCGAGGCGGCGTCGTCGGACGTGCCACACCAGGGTGTGGCCAATGCCCTGGGTGACCGAGGCCAGGGCATCCAAGTAGGCGTCGAAGGCCGAGCCCTTGGTGGGGCCGACCGGTCCCGGACCCCGGTAGGCGGCGAGTCCGAGGAGGGCGACGCGCAGCTCGGCGCTATGGCCGGTGATGTCGGCGAAGAACTGGCCTGCCCGCCCGGCGTGCTGGTCGCACTCGATCTCGACCACCGCACTGCGGAGGTGCTCGGCATGGATGCTCGACCACATATCCATCTGACCGGCCCGGACCGAGCGGGCCAAGCCGCGAAAGAAGATCGCCAGCTGGCTACGTGCCTCGGTGGCCCGACCCGCCAGCCAGGGGATGGTGATGGTCAGAGCCATCAGGGCGATACCGAAGGCGAACGCGCCCACATTGGCCGACTTGAGGGCGAACCCAGCCCGATGTAGGACCGGCTCGCCGCTGTAGGCGGACACCAGCACCAGCGACAGCACACCGATCATCGCCCCTCTGGGCCCGGTGAAACAGAGCAATCCGGCCCCGAAGGCCCACGCTACGGCTACCCCGAGATGAAGCCAGATGTTGTCCGAGATCAGTCCACCTATCAGGACCGCGCAGATCATCACCACCGACCCGACCAGGAGCGAAGTGGCCCGGTGGCGGTACGAGCCTCCCGGATCGGCAAAGGCGGCGAACAGCGCGCCCAGCGCCACGCTCGCATACTGGGTGCCAGTGCCGAAGTTGACGGTCAAGGAGAGAGCGACGGTGACCACCACGGCGACTCGAACGGCACGAGTGACGGAGACCGATACCCAGTCGGTGGAGGTGACGATCCTCACCAGTCTCCGGAGAAAGGTCACGGCGCCACTGTAGGTGGATGGGTCAGTCGAGGGGGGTACTTCTGAACCGGACCGGTGCGGATCAGGCGGGGCGAGTCAAGTGCATGGCGCTGCGCCGCTGGCGGCTATTGGCGATGAGTTGGTCGGTCACCCCGTCGGGTACCCCATCGAAGTACTGATCGAGCATGTCGCCAAAGAGTGGCTCATCCGGATCGGCCCGCAGGAAGATCGTCATCGACGAGCACAGTTTGGCGGCGTCGGTGCCACCGAAGATGTCGAACGCGGAAGACCCGTCGATGGCCAGCACCCGTTCGCTGGCCTCGTAGAGCCGGTGGGCCAGCACAGGGTGCAGCAGGTAGGCGGCCGCTTCTTCCACGGAGGCGAGGGCAAAGTACCGAGCCGTATTGGTGGTGCCGAGGCCGGCGATCTGCGGAAAGACGAACCACATCCAGTGGGACCGCTTGGCGCCGCGATCCAACTCGACCATGGCACGGTCGAACGTACCGTCTTCGTCCTGTGCATCCACGAACCGCTGGAGATCAAATGCCGCCATGGGGTCAGTCTGCCCGATGGGTGCGACAAATGATCGGCGGTGGTCGGAGCGGGGACGGTGATGGTGGGAGCGGGGACGGTGATGGGGGTGGGAGCGAAGGCGGTGTTGGTGGTCGAGCGGCAACAGTGGCAGCTGGGCCAGCCGGGCCAGCCGGGCCAGCCGGGCCAGCTGGGCCAGCCGGGCCATCCGAGCTGATCGACGCATGCACCTGAGCCTTGGCCACCGCCGCCTGCCGGTGACCCACGACGGCCCGGATGATGGCGACGATCAGTGCCACGACGGCGACCAGGAGGTAGGCCATGCCGATGATCATCCAGACGACCAGGATCATGGGAAGGAAGAAGATCCACACCCACCACGGCAGCAGCAAAAATACCAACAGGCGCTTCATCAGCGTTCGCGCGTCTCCGACGTCCCTGGCACTACTTCACCCTGGTGGCCCAGCGCACGAAGCGCTCGATCTGAGTCAGCGACGGTGCGGCCTGGCGGCGCTCGGGCGGCCGACCGTCGGCGTTGACCGGGTTGAGACGGGCCACATCGTTGAACGAGCCGCGCATCCGGTTCCACGACCGACTCCGGTCGGCCCCCCGACCGTCCAGCTTTTCCATCATCTCGGTCGACTCCGAATACTCGAGGGCCTGGTTGACCCGGGTTCCGTCCACGATGCCCAGCCGGAATGCAGCCTCGGGATCGAGCTCACCAGGCACCCCGGGCTGGGACAGCTCCGGGTGGAGGACGGCCGAGTACAGGGCCTCGGCACTCTGGAGGTCGCCGCGATGGAAGAAGTAGTCGGCGTTGGCCTCGCGCATCCGCCGCCGTACGGCGTCGTCGAAGAAATGCCCGGTGACCACCACGACCACCGTCTGCTCGCTGCTGCGCCGCCGACGGATGTGATCCACCACGGCCACCCCCGGAAAGTGGTCGTTCGGGCGTCGGATGTCGGCCGCATCCACAAGGGCGATGTCGACCGAGTCCCACTGGGCGTCCCAAGCCATGGCCTCCTCGTGGGACAGCGAGCCCACTAGCTCGATCTCGGGCCGATCGCCCAGCAGGCCGGCCATGCCCCGGCGGTTGATCTCGTCATCGTCGACCACTGCCACCCGACGGATCACTGGAGTGCCGCCAGCCGCTCGTCTACCTCGTCGAGCCGGCGGGTGACCTCGATGCGCGTGCGCGGGTCGAGCCCTAGGCCCACGCTGTTCAGCTGCTGGCGAGCCCGATACCTGGCTCCGGACACCAGTCCGAGCACAAAGGAACGGCCCTCGAGGAAGGCCGCCTCCAGTCGGTCAGCGGCCGAGCGATCGAGCTCGTCGGCGAACGTACGCGAGTCGGCGTCGTGCTGGGTTCCGATGGAGAACATCGACACCAGGGCGGCCAAGGGCCACAGCAGCTCAGCCGCCACATGGGTCCACTGCAGCGGCTCGGGGAACAGCACCAAGCCGACACCGACGATGGAGACCAGTCCGCCCAGCACCAGCACTCGCTGGCGTTGGTCCAGGTCGGGCCAGTAGGCGGGCACCATCATCGACAGCATGTTGACCCCGCCCAAAAACGGGAAGCGCTGTACCCCCGCCGCGTTGCGGGTGCTGGCCATGGTGCCGGTGGACGTCACGCTGTGGATCATGGCGTGGGCCAGGGCCGCAGCCAGGACCTGCGGATGGCTTTGCGGGCCCCGTCTGGTGACCTGGCGGTGGGCCCACATGGCCAGGAGCGGCCCGGCGGCCACCGTCGGGGCGACAGCCCACGGGTTGGGCTCGCACTCACCGGGGGCGAGGTTGTCGACGAAGTAGAGCGAGGAGGCCAGGAACCCGATCGGTCCGATGTCGAAGGGGATCAGCCCCGGCATGGGGTCGGCCGGGATGGTGACGAGGTGGCCACCGACATCCAACTGGATCGGCTGGTTCGGCTGGTGGGCTGCGGCTATGTCCATCACCGAGGCAGCGACCGTTCCATGCAGGCTGAGCCCGTCGAGGGCGGCGTCCAGCGCACTCGACTGCTGGGCCGACAGGAGGATCGCCCCTTGACCGGGGGCGAGGTCGAGGGTGACATCGGACGCGAGCAAGTGGTGGGCCTCATTGTGGAGCCGCTGCCAGCGCACCAGGGCAACACCTAAGTAGGTGGCTCGTAGCGAGGTACGCGCCGCCAGTGACTGACGCCAGTCTGCCAACATCCGTGACGAGGCCATCGATGTGTCCGCCTCAGCCAGGAGCGGTGTGGTGCGGCTGAGGAGGTCGACGACGGTGTCTGCTCCCATGGCTACATCGTGCTGGCCAGCCAGGTGGGCCGCACCGATCTGCGCCTCGAGGCTCTGTTCGTGGCGGCGCAGGGCCACTTTGCGGTGGTTGGCCCGGTAGGCGCTGACGCCGGCCCCCAAAGCGACCCCCATGATCTGGAAGCGGAACGCAGCCACCGGAGTGGGTCGTCCCCGAACACGGTGGATGGCCCAGGTGGCCGCCAGGTTGGCCGCTGGTGCGGCCAGACCGAGGACGCCGAGGCGGACACCGGCTTCGATGGAGAGGGGGATGGCTGGCATGGTGGCCAGCTCCACGTTGTCGTCATGTCGACTCCAGTAGGCAGTGTCGATCACGTCCAGGAGGAGTCGGGGGCCGAGTCCGAACCGAGGGGAGCGGTTGAGAAATGCCGCAGTGGCCAGGTCGACCACCGTCCATGCGCCCACGGCACCGAGCCGGCCCGCGGCAGGGCCACGGGAACGGGCGATGAGCACCTGGTGGAGGCGTCCCGCGGCCCGGTAGGCGAGGTGGAAGCGCTCCCGGTTGATGAGGAGGGCAGGTGACTCGGTAGTCATGGACTCCACCTCTCGGCTGAATGCCTGTGCCGTGCCGATCCGCCCGGCACCACGCCCACACGGTAACGGGATATGGCCATCGCCACCCCCGTCACCGTGCCCCT
>Ga0194050_1000116_pt1 | contig 25351 bp, 23 predicted proteins | sample SepL2310m_MetaG_FD_148657 | JGI IMG/M metagenome (GOLD analysis project Ga0194050, IMG submission 148657) | Anoxic zone freshwater microbial communities from boreal shield lake in IISD Experimental Lakes Area, Ontario, Canada - Sep2016-L239-10m | ecosystem: Environmental > Aquatic > Freshwater >...
CCTCACTTCTTGAGTTGGCTTTTACGCATCGCTCTTTTGCATATGAATCTGCGAGCAAAGAAACTAACGAGCGACTTGAATTTTTAGGTGACTCTGTTTTAGGTTTGATAGTTACTGAAGAGCTTTATAAAAGATATCCAGATTTTGATGAGAGCCGTCTGTCGCCGCTTCGTTCAGGCGTTGTAAATATGCGTGCACTGGCAGACATAGCTCGCGAGCTTGATCTTGGAAAATACATTCGTCTTGGCAAAGGCGAAGAAGTAACCGGCGGGCGTGATAAAAACTCATTGTTAGCCGATGCTCTGGAAGCATTGATTGGCGCTATTTATTTACAGTGTGGATTTGAAAAATGCACACAAATCGTTTGCGGATTGATTGCATCAACTTTAAATTCAGCCGTTGCACGTGGTGCTGGATTAGATGGCAAAACGGCGTTGCAAGAGTTAGTGGCCGCTCTTGGCAAAGGCGTACCGGAGTACGTTGTCACAGAAGAAGGCCCTGATCACGATAAGAATTTCACGGCTCACGCTATGGTCGCCGGAAATACCGCCGGTGTTGGCACAGGGAAAAGCAAGCGCGAGGCCGAGCAAGTTGCAGCGCGTATTGCCTTCGAAGCGTTAAAAATCGAGCTCCCTGAGCAGTAATTAAGCCTAAAACCCACTCGCAACGCGATAGGTTTGCCGCGTGTATTTGAAGAGCATAACCCTAAAGGGCTTTAAGTCCTTCGCTTCGGCTACCACTTTGCGCCTTGAACCCGGCATCACCTGCGTTGTCGGTCCAAACGGTTCAGGTAAAAGTAACGTCGTTGATGCGCTGACATGGGTGATGGGTGAGCAAGGTGCAAAATCGCTACGCGGTGGCAAGATGGAAGACGTAATCTTTGCAGGAACGAGCGGACGTGCACCTCTGGGTCGCGCTGAGGTCTCACTAACTATTGATAACGCTGATGGTGCACTCCCCATTGAATATAGCGAAGTGACAATTTCAAGAATTCTATTTAGAAATGGTCACAGCGAATATCTCATCAATGGTGAGGCTTCCCGGTTATTAGATATTCAAGAACTTCTCAGTGACTCAGGTATCGGTCGTGAGATGCATGTAATTGTTGGCCAGGGTCAGCTAGATGCGATTTTGATGGCAACTCCAGAGGAACGACGTGGATTTATTGAAGAAGCTGCAGGTGTACTTAAGCATCGCAAGCGCAAAGAAAAGGCAATCCGAAAATTAGATTCAATGCAAACAAATTTAGCGCGTGTTCAAGATTTGACTGTAGAGCTTCGTAGGCAGCTTCGTCCACTTGGCAAACAAGCAGAAGTAGCAAAAAAGGCTGCAACGATTCAAGCCGATTTGCGTGATGCCAAACTTCGTATTTTAGCTGATGACTTTATTTCACTCTCTAAAGTTTTAGATGCTGAAGTCGCTGATGAAACTGCACTTCGCCAAAGGCGTGCGCTAGTTGAAGCCGAAGTTGAAACAATACGTTCGCGTGAAGAGGCACTAGATGCGCAGAGTGCAGTTGAAGGTCCTGCGCTAGTTACTGCGCAAGAGACGTATTACCAACTTAATTCGCTGCGTGAAAAATTTCGCGGAACTCAAAATCTAGCTCAGGAGCGATCACGTTTTCTCAATGAAGAGGCGGAAGAGGCTAGAACATCAGGTCGTGATCCTGATGTATTAGAAAATGAAGCCAATGGATTGCGTGAAGAGGAGGCCAGTCTCCGAAGTAACGTCTTGGCTGCCCAGCAAAGTTTGGTCAGTTCGACTGCCCAACTTGTACAAAGTGAACAGGCACTCAAAATTGATGAAGATAAAATCGCTGCAGTAATGCGTGCAATAGCCGATGCACGCGAAGGAACTGCGCGCCAAGAGGGTCACATTAAGTCACTTCAGGCACGCCTAGAGGCGATATCTGAGGAAATAGCGCGCTTAACCAGAGCCCGTGATGATGCCCAGCATCGTGTTGACAGTGCTGCACGTGAATATGCAACGTATGAGCTAGATATTGCAAGTGCTGATTCCGGTGAAATGAACTTAGATTCTAATTTTGAATCAGCAAAGTCAGCCCTAGATCACGCAAAAGCTAAATGTGAAAAACTCATTGAAGCTGAACGAATTGCCGATCGTGAGCGAAATTCAATTGAATCAAAGATTGAGGCGATAAAACTTACATCGCAAAACCGCGATGGTGCATCGGCTCTCTTAAAAGATTCTCGTGGTGTTCATATTTTGGGATCAGTTGCCGCACTTATTCGTATTGATACTGGTTGGGAAGCAGCAGCAGCAGCAGCCCTTGGAACGTTAGCTGATGCTGTTGTAGTTCAGGATTTAGCTTCAGCAGTTACAGCGCTGACAACGCTTCGAAGTCAAAATCTGGGTCAAGCCGATGTACTTGTTTATGATCGCAGTGCCGTGGAAATCGCCTCAATTCCATCGGGCTTAACCTCACTCTCTTCTCACATCCATTCAGAACAAATCAGCGAACTTATTTCTTCGCTCCTCTCATCCTTCGTGGTTGCAGATAACGCTAGAGCTGCAGAAGCCATCCTGCGGTCGCATCCAGGAGTTCGAGTCGTCACACGGGACGGGGACTTAGTCACACGAGCTCGTGTCCGTGGTGGTTCTGCTTCATCTTCTTCACTCATTGAAATCAATGCACTCATAGCTGAACTTGAAGTCAAACTTGTTGATATTTCACAGCGTTGCAACCAGCTAAAATTTGAGATTTCTTCGGCAAGTGCCGAGGTTTCTACGCGGCAAGGTGAATTTGACTTAGCTCTGGCTAAGCTCAATGAATCAGATGCACGCATTGGCGCCCTCACTGAACAACTTGCGGTATCCGGCCAGAATATGAAATCAGCTACGGCTGAAGTTGAACGACTTAACTCAACTATCGCTGAAGCGGCCACTGCAAAGTCACGCGATGAAGGTGAGCTAGTAATCGCTCAAAACCAACTTCATCAGCAAGGCGCAATTGCTGAACCCGACCATACCTTTACTGAAAATCTTCGAAATGCAGTATCGATTGCACGTACGGCAGAGTTAGAGGCGCGGCTAGCGGTTCGGACGATCGAAGAGAGAGTTACTTCTGTAGCCGAGCGTGCCCGCGCACTTGATGCATCAGCACTCGCAGAGCGTGAAGCATCAGAGCGAGCAATTCATCGCAGAGGAGCCCGCGCTAAGGCTTCGGTAATTTCGCAAGCTATAGCTGAAGCAGCATATGAAGCGTTGATTCACATTGAGCGTTCAATTTCAAAGGCGGCAATCGAACGTGGCCGTTTAGAAGAATCGCGCGGGGCTCGAGAAGGAGAGACTCTGACTGTTCGTACCCGTGGGCGTGAGCTTTCAGCTGAACTTGAAGCACTGACAACTAGCGTTCACCGTGATGAAATTGCTCGTGCTGAACAAAGAATGCGAATTGAATCACTGGAAAATAAAACCAGTGAAGAGTTTGGTATAGATACTCAGACTCTAGCTGCCGAATATGGTCCAGAAAATGATGTTCCAACTTTCTTCGAAAATGAAGATGGCGAAATAGTGACAACTGAGTTGATTCCATATCGCCGAGATCAGCAGGAAAAGCGCTTAGCATCGGCTGAACGTTCATTGAATCTACTTGGCAAGATCAATCCATTAGCCCTTGAGGAGTACTCATCTCTGGAAGAGCGGTTAAAATTCTTGGCTGATCAACTTGAGGATTTGAAGAATACGAAGAAGGATCTGCTAGATATTATTAAAGAGGTCGATGATCGTGTTCAGCAGATCTTCATGGAGGCCTTCCTCGAAACAGCAAAACACTTTGAAGAGATTTTCGCACGCTTATTTCCGGGTGGCGATGGTCGCTTAATTTTGGTAGATCCAGATAATCCATTTACAAGTGGAGTCGATGTTGAAGCACGCCCACCTGGAAAGCGCATTAAACGGCTTTCACTGCTTTCTGGTGGAGAAAAATCCCTCACGGCAATCGCAATGTTGATAGCAATCTTCAAAGCTCGCCCAAGCCCGTTCTATGTACTCGATGAAGTTGAAGCCGCCTTAGATGATGTCAACCTTGGCCGTCTATTGGGAGTACTTGAAGAGCTTCGTGAAAGCTCGCAGCTCATTATTATCACTCACCAAAAACGCACAATGGAGATTGCCGATGCGCTCTATGGCGTAACTATGCGCGGAGACGGTGTAACTGAAGTTATTTCGCAGCGTTTGCGTGAATCCGACGCTAGCTAGCCGGTTACATCATGGGGTTGTTTAGTAAGTTCATTTCAAAAATAAAGGGCAGCGACAGTTTTTCGCCAGCGGATTGGCAAGAGTTAGAGCAAGAGCTTTTGGCATCAGATCTTGGGCCAACGTTGACTCGCACGTTAATGGAGCAAGCTAAGAAAGTAAAAAGCGAGAATGCCGAAGCGGCGCTAACCCAGATTTTGACTGAACAACTTAGCTCTCGCTCACGCGAACCACTTATGAATGCCCACGGAATGAGTGTTGTGATGGTGGTAGGTGTCAATGGAACGGGAAAAACTACATCAGTTGCAAAGTTGGCTTCGACCTTCAAAGGTACAGGTGGATCAGTTCTTATTGCAGCCGGAGATACATTTAGGGCCGCAGCAGTTGATCAGCTGCAGACCTGGGGCGATCGAATCGGAGTACCCGTTATTTCCGGAAAAGCCAACAGCGATCCCGCATCGGTGGCATTTGATGCAGCACAAGAGGCTAAGGGATTAGGCGTTAACTACCTAGTGATAGATACAGCTGGTCGGTTGCACAACAAGAGTGATCTGATGGCCGAACTAGAAAAAGTTAAACGTGTTGTCGAAAAAGTAGCACCAGTTAATGAAGTGCTCTTGGTGATCGATGCGACTACGGGTCAAAATGGTTTATCCCAAGCCAAGATATTTACGGAGAGCGTAAATGTCACTGGAATAATCATCACTAAATTAGATGGAAGTGCTAAGGGTGGGGTTGCACTTGCAATTGAGAAAGAGCTTGATATTCCAATCAAGTGGGTCGGGACAGGGGAGTCACACATGGATTTTGCAAGATTTGAGCCTGCCCTCTATATACAGGGGCTACTTTCGTAACCTAGATGTAACACACACAGAGTTTTTGTCATGAACTTGAAACCATTGAGAACCCTTGTTGTAACCGGTCCGAGGCATCGTTGCCCCATCTCAAAGGCGAGATCACTTTAATTTTCAATGAAAGTAGACTCTCTTATGACGGATGTGGTTCTTAACTCTGGCGATACTGCGTGGATGTTGGCAAGTACTGCGCTAGTACTCCTGATGACACCTGGCTTAGCTTTCTTCTATGGCGGAATGGTTCGTACAAAAAGCGTTCTTAATATGATGATGATGTCGTTCGTAACAATAGGAATCGTCAGTATTTTGTGGGTTATCTATGGATTTGAACTTGCCTTTGGCTACAAAGCTAACTCACCGTGGTATGGAAATATTTCATTCTCTGGGCTTGGCGGCATGGTGAATGATTTAACAAACAACGGTGGAATTTATCCGATTCCAGTTTTGGTCTTTGCTGCCTTTCAATTGATGTTTGCAATTATCACTCCGGCCCTAATTTCAGGAGCCATTGCAGATAGAACAAAGTTTATTTCATGGGCAATATTCGTAGCAATCTGGTCAACTATTGTCTACTTCCCAGTTGCGCATTGGGTATTTGCTTTTGGTAATAAAGTTGGAGATACCGTAACCGGAACTGGTTTTCTTGCTGGCAAAGGCTTAGAGGATTTTGCCGGAGGAACTGCAGTGCACATCAATGCAGGTGCTGCTGGTCTTGCCTTAGCGATAGTTCTTGGAAAGCGAGTGGGATGGCGCAAAGAATCAATGCGTCCGCACTCACTTCCCTTAGTGCTACTTGGATCGGGACTGTTGTGGTTCGGTTGGTTTGGTTTCAATGCCGGATCAGCACTTGCTGCAAATGGAACTGCTGGTCTGGCATTTATGAATACTCAAGTTGCTACCGCCGGAGCACTAGTAGGTTGGCTGCTTGTGGAGAAACTTCGTAACGGACATGCCACATCATTAGGCGCGGCATCAGGTGCAGTTGCAGGTTTAGTCGCAATCACGCCTGCATGCGCATTTGTGGCACCGTGGGCGGCAGTAGTTATCGGAGTTTTTGCTGGCATATTCTGCGCTCTAGCAGTTGGCCTTAAGTATAAATTTGGTTTCGATGATTCACTGGATGTGGTTGGTGTCCACCTAGTAGGTGGAGTTTGGGGTTCACTCGCAATTGGTCTATTTGGAACTCACGTTGTCAATGGTCTTGGTTTAGACGGCCTCTTCTATGGTGGCGGGACTATTTTGTTAGGAAAGCAAGCCCTTGGAGTTGGAATGGTCGCCCTCTACTCATTCATCGTTACATTAATTCTTGGTTTTGCGATCGAAAAAACTATCGGTTTTAGAATCAAGGTTGATAAAGAAGTTGAGGGAATTGATCTCAATGAACATGCAGAAACTGCCTATGAACTATCGAGCTCATCAAGAGGAGGTTCCTTCTAATGAAACTAATAACGGCGATACTTAAGCCATTCAAGTTAGATGATGTGAAGAATGCCCTACAGGCACATGGCGTAACCGGTATGACGGTTTCAGAGGCTAGCGGCTTTGGCCGGCAAAAGGGCCACACGGAGGTTTATCGTGGTGCCGAATACACGGTTGATTTAGTTCCAAAGGTGAGATTAGAGGTTCTAGCAGATGATGCTGATGCAGATTCGGTGGTAGCCGTAATAGTTAAAGCTGCATCCACTGGTTCTATAGGTGATGGAAAAGTATGGACTACGCCCGTTGACCAGGTAGTCCGTGTGCGTACGGGAGAACGTGGACCGGATGCAATCTAAGATATAGGTATGAGTACAAGTGAGAGAAGAGAGCGATCGCATCAGAGTGATCTCTCTCTTCTCTCACTTTTTTCAATGGCAACGTATGAGCATTTAGTTATCACAGATACCAAGGGGATTGCAGTTGCCGCAGTGGGCGGATATGGCCGAGGTGAACTATCACCAGGCTCCGATTTAGATTTTGTGATTCTTCATGAGGGACAGTTTTCAGAGGATAAGCTCAGTAAATTTGTGAGTGCACTGCTGTATCCATTATGGGATTCATATAAAGTCGATCACTCGGTGAGAACTCGCCTTCAAACTCGTAATGCCGCTCGAGATGACCTTAAAGTCACTTTGGGTCTATTAGATATTCGCTTTATAGCCGGTGACTCCGAATTAGTGGAGCAGGTTGCAAAGGATTCGCGTGAATTATGGCGTGAAAAACCTCATGCGAGATTGCTTGAGTTAAAAACCTCTATGGAGCAACGTCACAATCGTGCGGGGGAGTTGGCCTATCTACTTGAGCCAGATGTGAAGGAGTCTCGGGGTGGACTTCGAGATATAAATGCCCTGCATGCAATTGCAGCATCAGGGTTAGTAGCAGTTCCGCTGGATCGTATAAGCAAAGCCCAATCAACATTAGATGATGCTCGTGAAGCATTACATATCGTTAGCGGACGCAGTAAAGATCAATTACTTTTTCAGGAGCAAGATAAAGTAGCAAAATATCTAGGATATGCAGATGCTGATGTAATGATGGGTGAAGTTGCCCAAGCCGCGCGATCGGTCGATTACCTACTCGGCTACATCTGGCATGCAGTTGAACTCAGTGAGAGTTCTGGCGGTTCTTTGCGTTCGAGTGATGCACAGTCGGTGGCCAATAACATCAGCGTTACCAGAAATGAGATAGTTATAGATGATGCTGCGGCTCTTCGCACCGATCCAGTGATTTCTATTCGCGCAGCAGCAACTGCAGCGCAATTGGGCTTACGGCTATCTTTAGAGACCTGCTCCATGATTACAACTGCACTTGCTGCTGGTGAATCAATGCTTCCAACACCGTGGCCACGAGAAGCACGAGAGCTTTTAATATCCTTAATCGGTGCGGGTGAGGCGATGGTGCCGATTTTTGAAAGCTTAGATCAAGAAGAAATCATCTTTAGTTGGATACCTGAATGGCATTCAGTGCGCTCACTACCGCAACGAAATGCCCTACATCGCCATACAGTAGATAGGCATATGGTGGAGACTGCTGTACGTGCAGCAAAGCTGACACGAAAAGTACATCGACCGGATCTGCTGCTTTTTGCCTCCCTTTTCCACGATATCGGTAAGGGCAGTGCAGAGGATCATTCTGAACGCGGTGAGCGCTTAATCGCGCCAATTGCTGCACGTATAGGCTTTTCCCCAGAAGATATTCAAACTCTCCAAATCCTTGTACGGCACCACTTATTGCTATCGTCCACGGCAACTCGACGCGATCTAGATGATCCTGCAACTATTTTATCAATTACTTCAGTGATTCCAGATTTGAATACTTTAGAGCTTCTGCATGCACTCAGCGTTGCCGATGGCGAAGCTACAGGAAGTGCTGGCTGGAGCGATTGGAAGGCAGCTCTTGTTTCAGATTTGGTATCTCGTGTTCGTAAGGCAATGTCGGGCTCGCAGATTGCTCAGCAACCATCGCTGAGTCAAGAACAGTTACATTTAGCTGAGAGTGCACATCTCACTATTGAACTCTTAGATCACCCCAGCGGTTACTCTATTGAAATAGTTGCACCAGATATGCCTGGCTTGTTATCACTCATTGCCGGGGTGCTCAATATTTCTCGTCAAGATGTTAAGTCAGCGAGAACAAAGACCCATGGAAAATCGGCGGTGATGTATTGGATCGTAAGCCCACAACCACATGCTCCCAAAATCACTGCAGCTGGCCTTCGTGATGAGATTGAAAAGGGTTTTAACGACTCTCACTTAGTTGAAGAAAAACTCTTAGCAAGGGCAAGAATTTATGCTTCGATTCCTACGATTCCAGTACCAGCCCCAGATGTTGTGTATTTTAATGATGTAGCAACCGATGCCACAGTTATCGAAGTGAGGAGCCATGATCGGCCGGGGCTTCTTTTTAGAATTGGAGCTGCGATTACACAATCGAAAGTTGATATTCGATCTGCAATTGTTACCACCCTTGGCGCTGAAGCCATCGATACTTTATATGTAACTGAACTCTCCGGAGGTCCATTGACTGATGAACGGGCCGAGGAAGTCACGTCGCGTTTGCGAGCGGCTCTGGCGTAGTCTTAGCCCACTATGTTTGAATCCCTGTCCTCGCGTTTCACTTCTGCCTTTGGCGCACTGCGCTCACGAGGTCGAATCTCGAACTCAGATATCGAAGCAACGTGTGCGGAAATTCGTCAAGCCCTTCTTGAATCCGATGTTGCGCTGGCAGTTGTAGATAGTTTTGTCGCCAGTATCAGCGAAAAATCCTTGGCAATACTGCCCACTTTGCAGTCCGGCACTAATCAAGGTCAAGTGATCTTTGAAATCGTTAATGCGCAGCTCATCGAAATTTTAGGTGGCTCTGCTCGTCGTCTTCGTTTTGCTAAGAAAGGGCCAACGGTCATCATGTTGGCAGGCTTACAAGGAGCAGGTAAGACAACGCTGGCCGGAAAACTGGCCAAGTTTTTCGCCGATCAAGGCAATACCCCTTTATTAGTTGCATCTGATTTACAACGTCCAAATGCTGTGACGCAACTTCAAGTTGTTGGAGACAGCATAGGTGTGCCAGTTTTTGCGCCTGAAGTTGGAAATGGCGTTGGCGATCCAGTCAAAGTCGCACAGGCCGGTATCGAGTTTGCACGCGCCAAGCAGTACAACATGGTCATTGTTGATACTGCTGGCCGACTTGGCGTAGATGAAGATTTAATGAAAGAAGCTATTCGTATCAGGGATGCAGTGACTCCTGATGAAATTCTCTTTGTTGTAGATGCAATGATGGGTCAAGATGCGGTCCGTACTTCGCAAGCCTTTCTCGACGGTGTTGGTTTTGATGGCGTAGTTCTAACTAAGTTAGATGGTGATGCCCGAGGCGGAGCAGCACTTTCAATCGCATCGCTTACTAAACGTCCGATTATGTTTGCATCAACTGGTGAAAAACTCAGCGACTTTGATATTTTCTATCCCGATCGAATGGCTTCTCGCATCCTGGGCTTGGGGGATGTTGCAACGCTAGCCGAGCAGGCAAAAAAAGCCTTTGATAGTGATACGTCGGCAAAGTTAGAGGCAAAGTTTGTCAGTGGTGAAGATTTCACTCTCGAGGATTTCCTGGAGCAGTTACTGGCGATGTCGAAGATGGGCTCTATGTCCAAACTTTTATCGATGCTGCCAGGTTCTGGGGCGATGAAGAAAGCGATTGATAACTTTGACGAGGGCGAGATCGTTCGCACTAAAGCTATCGTTGAATCGATGACACCGCTTGAGCGTCGTGACCCAAAAGTTCTAAACGGCTCCAGGCGAGCAAGGATTGCGATGGGCTCTGGACGCGCAGTCTCTGATGTCAATAATCTCGTCGATCGATTCGCAGCGGCACAGAAGATGATGAAGCAGGTTCGAAATGGGGGAGTGCCGGCCGGTATGCCGCCAGGGTCGCCTGCGATGTCGGCCCCTAAAAAAAGCGTCGTCCAGAAGAAGAAGTCCAAATCAGGCAATCCCGCTAAACGGGCCATCGAAGAGGCTCAATAGGCGATTTCGCGTAAGAGCCCTTGGGATGGCAGAATAGGCAACCTGTTGAAGGGGCCCTCTACCCCCAGCGACATCCACAATCGATAGTTGAATCGTATTCACCGCGCACCCCGCTGCAGTGAGTCGATATGACACACATAAACAGGAGACACATTTCTTGGCTACAAAAATTCGCTTAATGCGCATGGGCAAAATTCGCACACCTTTTTACCGTGTAGTTGTAACCGACTCACGTAAGGCACGTAACGGTCTATCAATCGAAGAGATTGGTCGCTATGTTCCAGGACAAGAGCCATCACTTATCGAGATCAACTCAGAGCGTGCTCTGTACTGGCTCGGTGTCGGTGCTCAAGCATCAGAGGCTGTAGAGGCGCTGCTGAAGATCACTGGAGATTGGCAAAAGTTCAAGGGACTTCCTGGCACTGAAGGAACTCTTCGCTTTGCGACTCCTCGCGTAGGAAAAATCGTTGCTTATGAAGCAGCCGTTAAGCATGCAATGGATGAGCCTAAAGAGGGTGCAACTACCCTTAAGAAGAAGGCTCAAGATAAGTTAGCGGCAAAGGCTAATCCAGTAGTTGAAGAAGCAGTGTCAGAACCAGTGTCCGAACCAGAAGCAGTGGTGTCCGAACCAGAAACAGTTGAAGCTGTGTCCGAGGTTCCAGCGCAAGTTGTGACAACTGAAGTTGTAGCTGAAGAAGCGGCGTCCGAATAATCATGATGGATGAAGCGCTCGAACACCTTGTAAAGGGAATCGTCGATAATCCCGACGATGTTGTGGTCAGCGAAAAGACACATCGCCGTGGTACAACTCTTGAGGTCCGAGTTAATCCAGAAGATATTGGCAAAGTAATTGGCCGTAATGGCCGCACTGCTAAAGCTCTGCGCACAGTTGTTAGCGCGCTCGCAGGTCGCACAGTTCGTGTCGATCTAGTTGAGACCGACGAACCTAACTAAGGTAGTGATCAATTAGCCATGCGTTTACTCGTAGGGCGAATTGGTCGTGCCCATGGAATCTTAGGTGAGGCCACGATTGAAGTGCGTAGCGATGAACCAGAACGGCGCTTTGGCATCGGCGCAAAACTGCAGAGTGATGAACATGGAGAGCTCACTATTATATCGGGGCGAGTTCATAATGGGATTTTGCTTCTCGGATTTGCTGGATATACAGATAGAAATCAGATTGAAAAACTGCGCAACGTTCTTCTCTATGCCGACGTAGATATTGATGAAGAGCGCGAAGATGAGGATGATTTTCACGTGCTTCAGTTAATTGGCTGCACGGCAGTTCTTGAAAACGGAGAGATTTTTGGAGAAGTCACTGATGTGATAAATCTTCCAGGTCAGGATCTGCTAGCTATTAAGACTGCTAATGCCGAGTCATTGATTCCATTTGTTCGCCAATTAGTTCCCATCGTTGATGTTGAAGCAAGGCGAGTCGTCGTAATTCCACCTGACATGAGCGGGATAGTTTCATGAAAATAGAGACCGTCACAATATTTCCCGATTACTTTGCGCCACTATCGCTATCTCTTTTGGGTAAGGCGCAGAATTCAGGGATTTTGAATTTCGTCGTCCATGATCTGCGAGGTTTTTCCACCAATAATCATCATGCTGTAGATGACACGCCGTATGGTGGAGGTGCTGGGATGGTGATGTTGCCAGAAGTTTGGGGACAAGCTCTAGACCCAATACTGGTTAATGACACAGATTTAATAATTTTGACACCTGCAGGAAAGCGCTTTGATCAAAACTTGGCTGAGAAACTCTCCGCTTCTAAACACATAGTTTTTGCATGCGGACGTTATGAAGGTATCGATGATCGTGTGCGTCAGCACTACAGCAGCGATCAGTATTGCGCGCGAAATATTAGAGTTCATGAAATATCTATCGGCGATTACGTCTTAGGCGGGGGAGAAGTAGCAGCCCTTGTCATGATTGAGGCAATTACACGCTTGCTTCCAGGTGTTTTAGGTAATCCAGAATCACTAGCCGAAGAGTCGCATAATGAGGATGGTTATGTGGAGTATCCAAACTTTACGAAGCCACCAACGTGGCGTGATATTGCAGTGCCTGAGATTTTATTAAGTGGAAATCATGCAGAAATCGCTAAATGGCGGGCGGCCGCTGCCGAAGAACGCGCTGAAAAGAATTTATAACTGGCCAGTAACGCGCTTTCTGCCGTAGCCTGCAGCCTATGACAAGTGATGCTGCATCAATTCAAGCTCGGCTAATCCGCGATCTTGAACCCGTTGTCGCTGTTGAGCTTGAACGCCATCTAGGTGTACAGAAGAACTGGTATCCGCACGAGTATGTGCCATGGTCTGAAGGTCGTAACTTTGCCGGCCCGCTCAACGGTGATGCCTGGGAGGCAAAGGATTCGCGTCTTACACCCGTGGCTCAAGACTCTCTAGTCCTCAACCTTTTAACTGAAGACAACTTACCGAGCTATCACACTGAAATTGCAATCTCCATGGGCCGAGATGGGGCATGGGGAAATTGGATTGAGCGCTGGACTGCCGAAGAGGCGCGACATGGCATCGCTATCCGTGATTATTTAATGGCTACTCGAGGTGTCGATCCATATGAACTTGAAGATCTGCGCATGGCACACATGTCACTGGGCTATCAGACTCCATATGAAAACGATATGTTGCATACGATCGCATACGTTTCTTTCCAAGAGTTAGCAACACGTATTTCACACCGCAATACTGGCAAAATTTCAGATGATCCCATCGCCGAAAATATGATGCAACGTATTGCACTAGATGAGAATCTCCACATGCTTTTTTACCGCAATACTCTTGGCGCAGCTCTTGACATGGAGCCAAATGCAACGATGCGAGCTATTACCGATGTTGTTACAAACTTTGATATGCCCGGAGCAAACATGCCGGGCTTTAACCGCAAGGCCGTACAGATTGCTCTGGCTGGCATATATGACATGCAGCTGCACTTGGATGAGGTCATTGCACCTATCTTGCGAGTATGGAAGGTATTTGAGCGAAGCGACTTATCGGGCGATGGTCTTAAAGCTCGCGATGAGCTATCTGCCTTCCTAAGTAAGACTAGCGAAGAGGCATCTAGATTTAATGAAAAGCGCGAGGTGTATTTTGAACGTCTGATAGCGCGCGGACAAGAGCCTTTGCGCATTATCAAGTAGGGTACGCGTCATGAGTAAGCGCGTTATCTTCATTGAGCACGATCATGCCAGTCCGGGTGGACCTATCTGGGTACAGTTCGAGCGACGCGGCTATGAGATCACGAGATTTATCATCGTTGATAAAGACAATATTAATACACCCAATGTGACACCTATCTGGCCAGATTTATTGAGCTTCGATGTTGTAGTCGTGATGGGCGCACAGTATGCCGTCTATGACGAAGCGCGCATCGGCAACTGGTTATTGCCACAGCTGGAGAAAATGCGCGAAGTGCATAACGCTGGTATTCCAGTAATGGGAATCTGCTTTGGTGGCCAACTTATGTCCAGAGTTTTAGGTGGAAGCGTCTCACGTTCTCCACGTGCAGAGCTAGGGTGGTTTGAAATCGAATCCGTCGATGAGTCTCTTATTCCGCGGGGACCGTGGTTTCAGTACCACTGGGATCGTTTTACTTTTCCGCCAGGTGCCACACCAATCGCTAGCAATGATCTATGTCCGCAAGCCTTTGTCTACGGACGCACGTTAGGAACACAGTTCCATCCTGAAGTCGATGCCGATGTATTGGATATGTGGCTAGCAATGGAGGGCGGTTGTGCAGAGATCGAATCTGAGGGCATTGTAGTTGAAGCCTTACGTGCCCAGACAAAAAGCATTGAGAAGGAGAGTAATCAACGCGGTTATAACTTAGTCGATCAATTTCTAGATCGAATCGCAACCGCACCGATTATAAAGATTTAGTCGTTAGAGATAAATACGTTTTTAACTTCAGTAAATGAATCTAAAGCATCTGGTCCTAGCTCGCGTCCAAGTCCTGATTGCTTAAATCCACCAAAGGGAGTCCAGAAGCGCACCGATGAATTGGAGTTCACCGATAGCGCACCAGTCTCAACTCCACGAGAAACTCGAAGCGCACGGCCAATATCACGCGTCCAAATCGATCCTGATAAGCCATACTCGCTGTCGTTAGCCATCGCAATCGCATCTGCCTCATCTTCAAAGGTCATGACTGATACAACTGGTCCAAAAATCTCTTCACGCCATGAGCGAGCAGAAGTATTTTTCGGTAGCAAAACAGTTGGCGGCATCCAGTAACCAGGACCAGTTGGCGCACTGCCTTTAAATGCAATCGGTTCATCGAAGAAAGATTCAACTGCGTCAAACTGTTTCTTAGAAATCAGTGGCCCCATATCGGCGGTCGCAAGATTAGGATCTTCACATCGAAACTTCTTGACCGCAACTTCAAAGTGCTCCATGAAAGCATCGAAGGCCGATCTCTGTACCAAAATACGTGAACGTGCACAGCAATCCTGGCCTGCATTATCAAAGACTGCACCTGGTGCCCCAGCTGCAGCTTTAGCGATATCTGCATCGGCAAAGATGATGTTAGAGCTCTTGCCACCAAGTTCCAGGGTTAAACGCTTCACTTGATCGGCGCAGCCCACCATAATCTGCTTACCGACTGCAGTTGAACCAGTAAAAACAACTTTACGGACTAGGGGATGAGTAACAAATCGATTTCCAACGACGCTTCCCTTACCGGGCAATACATTAAAAACACCTTCTGGGATTCCAGCAAGTATTGCCAATTCACCCAAACGAATCGCGGTCAGAGGTGTGTATTCAGCGGGTTTTAATACAACGGTATTACCAGCAGCAAGGGCTGGCGCAAAACCCCAGGCAGCGATAGGCATGGGAAAGTTCCAGGGAACGATAATTCCGATAACTCCCAATGGTTCCTTAAATGTAATATCAACGCCACCGGGAACTGGAATTTGTCGGCCAAATAAGCGCTCAGGTGCTGCGGCGTAATACATCAGAGTATTAGCAACGTTGTCGGCCTCCCAGAGGGCGTTACCACGTGTATGACCAGAGTTAGTTATTTCAAGCTGTGCGAGCTCTTCACGGTGCTGGGTAACAATGTGTGAAAAACTGCGCAACAGCCGTGCGCGCTCACCAGGTGCAATCGTACGCCAGGTATGAAAAGCCTTATCTGCGCGCGCAATCGCATCATCTGTAGCGGCAAGATCTAAATGCGCAACATTCTTGACGAGCTCTTCGGTGGCAGGGTTGATGACATCATATGAAGTTGGCACGTTGAATTAAAACCTTTCGAAGTTTCTAAATAGTTCCCAGTCGGTGACAGCTTTGCCGAATGCGGCGATTTCTACTTTTGCCATATTTGCATAATGTGCCTGCACTTCTGCACCAAAAACTTGCTTCACCCACGCACTGTTTTCCCATAGCTCTAACGCCTCTGGCATCGAAGATGGAATACGGGCAGAATCTGAAGCATATGCATTACCTTCAAAGGCTGGCTCTAGAACCATTTTATTTTTGATTCCATCGAGACCTGCTGCAATGATTCCAGATACTGCTAGATATGGATTGACGTCTCCGCCGGCTACACGATTTTCAAGCCGAAGTGATGAACCATGCCCAACAAGGCGCAAAGCGCATGTGCGATTATCGCGACCCCAGCGAATAGCTGTAGGCGCAAATGAACCAGGTACGTAGCGCTTATACGAGTTGATATTGGGAGCAAAGAGAAGTGCAAGCTCGTGCAAGTGTGCAATTTGCCCAGCTATAAATTGACGACCCAGGACGCTCATCCCATGCTCTTTATCTTTCTCATCGGTCATCACCATTGAGCCATCTAAGCCGCGGAAAGATAAGTGAATATGAGAGGAGTTTCCCTCTTTTTCATTTGGCTTAGCCATAAAGGTCAAAGCGTATCCATCTTGGGATGCGATCTCCTTGGCACCATTCTTATAAATCACATGGTTGTCACAGTTGGATAATGCATCGGAGTATTTAAAGGCGATCTCATGTTGTCCAAAGTTGCACTCGCCTTTAACCGATTCAACGGTCATACCCGCATTGGCCATCGACAAACGGATTCGGCGCAACAACGGCTCGATGCGGGAACCTCCCATAATTGAATAGTCCACGTTGTATTGATTCACTGGGATCAGATTTTTGTAGCCCTTATCCCATGCCTCCTCGTACGTATCTTTGTAAACAACAAACTCAAGCTCGGTTCCACACATCGCTTCCATACCGGCATCGTTGAGGGCTTTCACTTGCTTGCGCAAAATTTGACGAGGTGAGGCAACGACATCGGTGTGATCGAGCCACTGAACATCGGCAAGAACTAAAACTGCGCCAGGCTGCCAATCGATTAATCGAAGTGTGCTCATATCTGGAACTAAAGCAAAGTCGCTATATCCGCGCTCCCATGAAGACATTTCATAACCATCAACGGTATTCATATCGACATCGACAGCCAATAGATAGTTGCAACCCTCAGTACCGTGTTTTAGGACTTCATCTATAAAGAACTGTCCATGGATACGTTTGCCAGTGAGTCGGCCCTGCATATCGGTCATCGCAACGACAACGGTGTCAATACTTCCATCCTGGACTCCGGACTTGAGGGCTTCTATCGACATTGATTTCATAAGGTGATGCTATCGAGTTGGGCTAAGAAAATCTACAAAGAGTAACCCCCGCCACTTACGTGACGGGGGTTACTAGTGTTAGTTCTCTTTTACGAGTTGATGTTGCTCCGTGGTCCTGTAAACCACTTCTTAGCTGACATATTCCACCAAGCCCACAGAATGATCAACGCGCCACCAGTAATGATCGGTGCGTAGTTAACTGCAGTCCATGTAAAGTCTTTATTACCTGGAGTACCAGCTGGTGAGAATGGCAATATGAAGTAGATAGAGATGATTGTAATCTCAGCAACTGCAACTCGACACATCCATTTGTAACGTGCACCAAGTGTCCATGCTCCAGCTTTAAATGCATCGCCAGCCTTAAGCCGCAGCCAAATTGGAATCAAGAATGCAAGATACAAAGAGATAACACAGACCGATACAACTGCGTAGAAAGCAGTAGGTGCACCTGTAGGACTCTTCCATAGCGCTGGTAGAGTCATAATGATTCCACCTAATGATGAGGCCAAAACTGCGTTCAATGGCACGTGGTGCTTATTAACTTTCTTCCAAAGATTTCCCCCTGGAACTGCGCCATCGCGTGAGAATGCGTACATCATGCGTGAACATGAAGTTAAGCAGGCAGTCACACAGAAGATTTGACCCACAGTTGTAATAATCATGACCAACTTGAAAGCCATACCGCCGCCAAGTGCTGTGTAGAGAACAGCGATAACTGATCCTCCACCAAATGGGTTGACTGCTGGATCAAATGAGCTAATTACATCGGTCTTGGTCGCGGCGAATAGAAATGCCATCAACAAAATATAGCCGCCGATAGCTGAGTAGAAGATCGACTTCCAGATTCCCTTGGCTGCATTGATATGAGCATTATGGGTCTCTTCAGATAAGTGAGCCGATGCATCGAAGCCAGTGATTGTGTACTGGGTTAACAAGAAACCAAGTGGCAGAACATAGAGCCAGTATGAGTTATCGCTAAAGCCCGAGCTATTGATCTTGGTGGTAAACATCCAAGACAATGTCTGATGCTCTGAAGGTACAAATAAGAGGATTCCGATAACAATAAGTGCACCAAATACGTGCCACCATACTGAGATATTGTTAAACAGGGACAGTAACTGTCCGCTATAGATGTTGATGAGTGTTACCAAGAGAATAATCATTACAAATAGGAAGAACTGTTGCTTAATATAATCTCCGCCCATGAAGCTAGTGGCATAGCTTGGCCATTGCGCACCAAGGATTACGTTAAGAAAGCTTGCAGCGCCATAACCAACTGAGGCCGTTACTGATACAAGGCCAATTAAATTAAGCCAACCCGTAAAGAAACCAGCTTTTGGCCCACCTAACTTTGCAGCCCACCAGTAAATACCGCCTGATGTGGGATAGGCGGATGCGAGCTCTGACATACAAAAACCGATAATAAGAATAAATAACGAGATGACCGGCCATCCGATTGAGATTGCTACAGGACCGCCGTTGTTCCACGCCTGGGCGAAGGTTGTGAAGCAGCCTGCCAGGATTGAGATGATAGAAAATGAGATTGCGAAGTTTGAGAAACCAGACCAGCTACGGTTTAGCTCTTGCTTATAGCCAAGATCTGCTAAACGTTTTTCGTCGTCATTTGTGATTGCCAAGATGTACTCCTCCTTGAGACTCTGGGGTAACCTTTCTACCTCATAGTGTGACTTAAGCGATAGGGGTTTGACCCAGAATGTGCCGACTGATGGGCTACGTGTCGCCAGCTAAAACCTCATTTCCAGCGCTCGTGGGCGACGAGTTCGTGGAATTCGTCGCTTTATCCTCGGTGCATTGTGACGGCTGGGGCCTATCGACAATCGATAAATCAGGGGCACATACGGTTCTTGAGCGAAAAGTTGAGGCAGCGGCAACTAGCGCCAGCTTTGATACCAGTATGCAAACTAATGTTGCCGATGGCGCTTTGTTGCACTTACGGTGGGCAACTAAAGGGATATCTATCAGTGAGAACAACACGCACCCATTTATGTATGAAGATTACTCATTTATTCATAACGGTTCGATTTTTCCGCCTGATGCAATTGCCCCCTATATTGATTCAAAGTTTTCCAAACTCATCGTGGGTGACGGTGATAGCGAACAATATTTCTATTTAGTATTAACTGAGATTGAAAAGCATGGATTAATCGATGGCTTAGAATCCGCACTCTCGATCATCAAGACACATGCAGATACAACAAGTTTGAACTGCATGATTATGAACCGTGAATTTTTCGTAACGGTGAGCGAGCACAATTCGCAGAAGAAGCCGGACTGGGCTCCTGATGATTATTATGAAATCAAATACCTGCCCACTCCTGAAGGTGTACTTTTTGCCTCAAGTGGTTGGAATCAACCCGGTTGGTCGACTTTAGATAATCACCACGCCGCTATCGTCAACCGTTCAACCTTTGAGATTGAAGTTATTGGCCTGTAATTTTGGCCCTACGATAGGCACATGACACGCACGTACACAGTCCAGACTTATGGCTGTCAGATGAATGTGCATGATTCTGAACGTATCGCTGGGCTATTAGATGAGGCCGGGTATCTTCCAGCCCCAGATGGAACGCAGGCCGATATTGTCGTTTTTAATACGTGTGCGGTCCGCGAAAATGCAGATAACAAGCTGTATGGAAATTTGAGCTTCTTAGCGCCAATCAAGAAGGCAAATCCACTCATGCAAATTGCCGTCGGTGGATGCCTAGCTCAAAAAGATCAAGCAGTAATTCTTAAGAAAGCTCCTTACGTCGATGTTGTCTTTGGAACCCATAACGTGGGCTCGTTACCTGTACTTTTAGAACGCGCACGTATTGAAGAAGAGTCGCAAATCGAAATTTTAGAGTCACTAGAACATTTCCCATCGACATTACCAGCCCGTCGGCTATCAGCCTTTTCCTCCTGGGTTTCGGTTTCAGTTGGATGTAATAACACCTGTACTTTTTGTATTGTTCCAACGCTTCGGGGAATTGAAAAGGATCGAGCAGCCGCAGACATCATTGCAGAAGTGCGGGCTCTCGTAGAGCAGGGAGTCATTGAGATAACCCTGCTTGGTCAAAACGTAAATGCCTACGGTGTCGATTTCAATGATCGAAGTGCATTTGCCAATTTGCTGCGCGAATGTGGGAAAGTTGACGGCTTAGAGCGCGTTCGTTTCATGTCGCCCCACCCACGTGATTTTACCGATGATGTTATTGATGCAATGGCGCAAACTGCAAATGTGATGCCGCACTTACATATGCCGCTGCAGTCAGGATCTAACGCGATTTTGCAAACGATGCGCCGGTCATATAGAACAGATAGGTATCTAGGAATTCTTGATCGTGTCCGAACCGCGATGCCACATGCCTCTATAACCACGGACATCATCGTCGGTTTCCCCGGTGAGACTGATGCAGATTTTCAAGCAACGTTAGATCTGTGCTCCCAAGCCCGTTTTGCTGCGGCATACACCTATCAGTATTCAATTCGTCCAGGAACACCTGCGGCAACCATGCCTAATCAGGTACCTGCCGATGTCGTAGGAGAGCGCTATACACGTTTACACAATCACCAACAGGAGATTTCACTTTCCGTAAACAAGCAAGCTATTGGTAAGAGTTTTAAAGTATTAGTTGGTGACTATGAAGGCCGCCGTGATGAAGCTCAATCCCGACTCACTGGGCGCAGCGAGGATTTTCGCCTTGTTCACTTTGATAACGCAGCCCTTGCTCGCCCCGGCGATGAGGTAGACGTTCTGATTACAGATGCATCGGCACATTATTTAATTGGTACACCAGGAAGAGTTCGTGCAACGCGCGGGGGTGACTCCCATGAGGCCCGAACTAAAGAGACCGAGGCCAAGTTAACAATGCTTGGAATTCCTACCGTTAAACGATGAGTATTTTAGTTATATGTGGCGCAACCGCCACTGGTAAAAGTGATCTCGCAATAGCTCTTGCACAGCGATTTGACGGAGAGATTATTAATGCCGATTCCATGCAGATCTATCGTGGAATGGATATTGGTACAGCCAAATTGACCGTGGAAGAACGACAAGGAGTGCCGCACCATCTGTTAGATGTTTTAGATGTTACACAAGACTCAACCGTGGCTTGGTATCAAGATAGTGCTCGCCAAGTAATCGATGAGATTGAATCTCGTGGGAAACGTCCAATAATTGTCGGTGGCACTGGGCTCTACATTAAATCGATCCTTGACGAACTTAACTTCCCAGATACCGATCCCGACACTCGCAAATCGTTAGAGCTGGAATTAGAAAAAATCGGTCTTGATGCCATGTATGAACGACTACAAAAATTAGATCCTGCCGCCGGAATAGCTATTGATAGAGCTAATGCTCGCCGAGTTATTCGCGCGCTTGAAGTAATTGCGATTACTGGTAAACCATTCACGGCAAATTTGCCGCGAGAAGAAAGTACCCGGTACCCCGATGCTCGCCAATTTGGATTAGTGATGGATCGCGAGAGTTTAGATGGACGCATAAGTGCACGCGTTGATCTGATGTGGGAGCAAGGCTTTGTCTCTGAAGTTCAGTCGCTATTAAACGCTGGAATCACAGAGGCTCGAACCGCTCAATTAGCGTTGGGCTACTCTCAAATAATTGCTTTTTTGCAAGGAGGAATGTCTGAGGATGAAGCACGCGAAGACACTAAGCGCGCAACACGGCAGTATGCGCGCAGACAAGAGACGTGGTTCTCACGCGATGCCCGTATCACATGGATTTCGCCGGTACAACCTCGATTTGAGACCGTGCTAAAACATCTGGAGCAGATAAACTGAGCGCAATGATTGCAACGTATGGACACGGCACTGAAAATGATTTTGTGCTGGTCTTTGACCCAGATGATGTTCACTCGATTACCACTGCCCAAACGGCGGCTATTTGCGATCGAACACATGGTGTCGGTGCCGATGGCTTGATCCGAATTGTAAAACGCGATAGCAAATGGTTTATGGATTATCGAAACGCCGATGGTTCACTCGCCGAAATGTGCGGTAACGGAATCCGCGTTATGGCACGCTACTTAGTAGAGCGTGGGCATCAACCCGAAGGTATCTTTGCAATAAATACGCGTGATGGCATTAAACACTTGAGAGTTCCAATGACTGGTGATATTTCAGTAAATATGGGTCAGGTCACCGATGAATGTGAAGCGATCACCGCAGCAACAAATGGACACATTTGGAACGGTTATAACATCAGCGTCGGTAATCCGCATGCAGTTGTCTTTGTTGAAGACATGAATGACATCGGGCCCATGAATGAACCACCAGTGGTGCGCCCACGTGATTCATATCCAGAAGGCGTCAATGTAGAATTCGTAAAAGTTATTGGGGACCATGAATTAGCAATGCGTGTCTATGAGCGTGGAAGCGGTGAAACTCGCTCGTGTGGAACTGGAACCTGCGCAGTGGCACTTGCCGCCGTTTTACACTCCAAAGAGCGCTTACCGTCCACGTGGATTATCAATCCACCAGGTGGACGACTTGAAGTAGCAATCGATGGGCATTCAAATGCAACGCTGATCGGCCCTGCCGTTCTTCTTCGAGATGTAGACATCACGGAGTTTTTACTTGCCTAATAAATCATCAGGTGATGAGTTCGAAGCTTTAATGCGTGAAAGCGCACGAGTAGCTGCTGAATTCGATTCCGGTGAAAGCGCAGAGCTGGTTGATCCGACACTGGAGTTATCAGAGCGTCACGCACTTCGTAGGGTAAAGGGATTTTCTACTGAGCTACAAGATATTTCTGAAGCGGAGTACCGCCAGTTACAACTCGAACGTGTCGTATTAGTAGGTGTTTGGACTGAAGGAACATCGCTAATGGCTGAAAACTCTTTAGCTGAGTTAAAGGCGCTAGCAGAAACTGCAGGATCTGAAGTATTAGAAGGTTTAATTCAGCGTCGCGATAAACCAGATCCTGCAACCTATATCGGTTCAGGAAAAGTTGCTGAACTTCGACAAGTAGTAATTGCAACTGGCGCCGATACAGTGATTTGCGATGGAGAGCTCTCACCTTCACAACTTCGACAGTTGGAAGAAAAAGTCAAGGTTAAAGTTGTAGATAGAACTGCTTTGATTCTAGATATTTTTGCTCAGCATGCCAAAAGTAAAGAGGGAAAAGCCCAAGTCGAATTAGCTCAAATTGCATACCTCTTGCCTCGTCTGCGCGGTTGGGGTGATTCCTTATCACGTCAGGTTGGCGGTCGTGCCGCCGGCGGTGCTGGAATAGGTGGTCGTGGTCCGGGTGAAACTAAGATTGAAACCGATAGACGCCGTATTCGCGACAAGATGGCAAAGCTACGCCGTGAGATCGCTGAGATGAAAGTGTCACGAGATACTAAACGTCAAGAACGCAAACGATTTAATATTCCGTCAGTTGCCATCGCTGGATATACCAATGCGGGCAAATCATCACTTCTCAATCGCCTGACAGATGCCGGAGTCTTAGTTGAAAACGCGCTTTTTGCAACGCTCGATCCAACGGTTCGCAAATCATCGACCGGTGATGGACGCGTGTACACATTAACTGACACCGTTGGATTTGTTCGCCACTTACCGCATCAATTAATCGACGCTTTTAAATCTACTCTTGAAGAAGTATCAGGTGCAGATGTAATTGTTCATGTTGTAGATGGATCTCACTCTGATCCATTCGAACAAATTCGCGCCGTGCGTGAAGTTATTACTGAAATTGGTGGGGGAGATATCCCTGAAATAATCGCCATTAATAAGGTCGATATTGCCGATCCTCAGACTGTAATGGATATTTTGCGTAGAGAACCAAATAGCTTTGCCTTCTCCGTGCGCACAGGCTTTGGAGTTGCTGCCCTTGTACAGGCGATTGAAAGTTCACTGCCACGTCCCAGTGTTGAAATTAAAACGGTTATTGCCTATAACCGAGGAGATTTAGTGCACGCGATCCATGAACATGGAGAGATCTTCTCCGAGGAGTATGTGGCAGGGGGCACAGCTATTCACGCTCGAGTTGACGGGGCGCTAGCCCAAGCGATAGAAATCGCCCAGGTGAGTGGGGAATAACCCCGACACGCCGAGGGTTATAACAACTAGTGCGCGTGCAATAGGTAATGATGCGCCCGCAGGGCAAGAAATAGCTCGGCACATAGATTTAAGTGACTAGTCAAAAGAAAAGAGGTGAGAGCAGTGGCAACAGATTACGACACCCCCAGAAAAACTGATGAAGAACTCCACGAAGAGTCGCTAGAAGAGTTAAAAGCTAAACGTGTCGATGCTCAATCCGGCCAGATCGATGTAGATGAAGCAGAAGCGGCTGAGACACTTGAGCTGCCAGGTGCTGACTTATCTGGTGAAGAGCTCGCGGTTCGCGTTGTTCCAAAACAAGTTGATGAGTTCACATGCTCGCGCTGTTTCTTGGTACATCACATTACACAACTTGCAAAAGGCGAAGGCGCAAAAGCCGTATGTAAAGAGTGCAACTAAACTCGTTGTGAGTTAAGAATCTCTGCTAGATCTTTGCTGTTCTTACTTGTAATTATCCAATACGGCGTTGGGTCGCGTGGGTCATTTAACAGAACTTTCACCCCATTGGCGTTCCAAAAACGTATCGCGAGGTAGGCAGCTGGATCGGCATCACGAGTCCTAATATTTTTCATCTCGTGGGTAGTTAACGCCGTCGCATTATCAATGTAGTGAAGTGAAATATGCGCACTACCTACTCGGAGCTCATGCTCGGTGACTTTAATAATTAAGGCTGATTTAGCTGCCAAAAGAATCATTACAGTAGTAACGACAAATAAGGCTGAAAGCGCAGCGATATTTCCGAGAGCGGCCCATACCGATAGTACAAAGGATAGAAAGAAGAAATAGATTAGGGCCAAGAGCCATAGTGGCATACGGACTGCTTCTCGGTATCGCATAGGCATTACGGTATCGGATAGGCTAAGTTCATGAGTCGGATCGCAAGCACTACACCTCCAGAGGGTGCGATGATTCCGCAACGTCACCCGAAAGCACCTCCAGTTGGTTCAAAAATTCCATCGCACTTTGGCCATTGTTTTGGTTGCGGAGACCTGCACCCAACTGGTTTGCATTTAGTTGCATATGTTGGGGATGGCGTAAATATCACGGCACAGTTCACTGTGACCGAAGATCACCAG
>Ga0194050_1000120_pt1 | contig 24998 bp, 19 predicted proteins | sample SepL2310m_MetaG_FD_148657 | JGI IMG/M metagenome (GOLD analysis project Ga0194050, IMG submission 148657) | Anoxic zone freshwater microbial communities from boreal shield lake in IISD Experimental Lakes Area, Ontario, Canada - Sep2016-L239-10m | ecosystem: Environmental > Aquatic > Freshwater >...
CCCCATGTAAATGATTGGTGCCCAATCCCAATAATCCAACTGCGCCGGCTTGTATCGCTTGCCTGCGGTTTAATTTCGGGTGCTGGTAGTTTTGGAAATTAAGCGCCATCTGCTTGAATTTTCCTGATTGCATTAAGGAAGGAACTAAACCATCATGTAAGTCGTCATGTAAGTATTGTGTCATAGGTGCATGGTTGTTGGCAACTATATTTCAGGATTAAAAGAATGAATCAGATACTGCGAATAACTTCCTTGGTAATGCTGGTTATTATCACCCCGTTATTATATTCGGAGATAGGGAGGTCGTTTCCTGAGGAAAAAGCTGAATTAAGCTTGGTTTTTAGATCAAAGAAAGAAATAAAGGGCGATAAAAAGGATTGGGCAACAGAACTTAAGAAAGATAAATGGATTGCATCAAAAACTGCAGTCGTGGTTTGCGATATGTGGGATAAGCACTGGAGCGATAATGCCTCGGTTCGGGTGGGGGAGATGGCACCCACGGTTAATCTTTTTGTAAAGAAAGCGCGGGAGATGGGCGCAACCATCATTCATTGCCCCAGTGATACTTTGGAGTTTTACAAGGATACACCTCAACGGTTGCTTGCGAAAAATGCCCCCGTGGTTGCAACGAAAACGCCTTTGATGCGGTGGTGCAAGCTTGATCCAACCGCGGAGGAAAAACTTCCAATTGATGATACCGATGGCGGGGATGATTCCATTCCTAAATGTAAAAATTACCGCGCTTGGACGAGACAAATTGATGCGATCGAGATTTATCCGCAAGATGCCATCACCGATAGTGCGGAAGCTTTTTACCTAATGAAGCAAAAAGGGATTACGAATGTTTTGGTGCTTGGTGTGCATACTAACATTTGTGTGTTGGGCAGGCCATTTTCTATCAGGCAGATGGTGCAGCAGGGTATGAAGGTTGCTTTGGTTCGGGATTTAACAGATACGATGTACAATCCAGAAAAGGCGCCATTCGTTAGCCATTTTACAGGTACAGATCTAATTGTGGAACATATTGAGAAGTTTTGGTGCCCTACGATTGGGAGTAATCAGATACTAGGCGGGAAGGAATTTCGGTTTAAAGAGGATAAGCGCCCGCGGGTTTTATTTGTTGCAGCAGAAGATGCTTATAAGTCAAGAACTTGGATTCCAGAGTTTGCGGTGGCAAGACTTGGAAAAGAGTATCAATCTCAATTTGCTTTTTCTTCTGAAGCAAGGTTTGGCAGTCTCCCCGGTTTACATATGCTTGATTCCGCAGATTTACTTGTACTAAGTTTGCGAAGAAGGGGAGTGCCTGAGGAAGAGATGAAAATGCTAAAAGAGTATATCGGTAAAGGAAAGCCTCTGCTTGCAATCCGGACTGCAACGCATGGTTTTGCGCCTAATGTGAAGTTGCCTGCTGGTTATGCAGAATGGAAGGAGTTCGATAAAGATGTTTTAGGCTGTAACTATCAGGGGCATGAAGTTGCTAATTCTTTAACGCAAATTATGCCAGTTGTAGATCACTTTAAAAACATCAATTTTGATAGAGTGAAAATTGAAAAGTTGGCTTCGCACCTTTATAAAGTGAATCCGCTTGCTAAGGATGCGAAGGTCTTGCTTGAGGGTAAATCTGTACCCGGTGGAAAGATGGAACCAGTGGTTTGGATTAGGGAAAACCCTGAGGGCAGGGTAGCTTGTTTCACCTTGGGCCACTTCGATGAGATGAAGCATGAGGAAATCCAACAGGTATTGAAAAGTACGATTGATCTGATGCTAGGGAAAAGCAATTTAAAGTAAAAGATTGCCCAGATTACAAAAGTTAAAATGGGAGGTGCTACGCTCGAAAGGTCCGATTTGATCGGGCCTTGGATTAAATCTGCTGGTTTCAAACAGCAATTTGTTCCTGCTATTGTGATTGTGACGAATTTAACATCCACCTGTCCGAAACCCATAAGTAATAAAGCTTTGAATCAACTTGTCTTTGATTTTTGTGGGGTACATTCATTCTATGATGCACAAGTTTGATTTGCGCGCAGGAGGATTGCGACATGCTAGTATTAAGCCGTAAACTTGGAGAGAAAATTTATATTGGTGAGAATGTCTGTATTACCGTAGTAGATATAGACCGAGGCAAAATTCGACTTGGTATTGAAGCTCCAAGAGATGTACCTATTTATCGCCAAGAATTGCTACCATCGAAGGGTGGCGAAGCTACTACTCAAGAAGATGCAACCTCTGCAATTATTCAATAACTTTAAGATCCAAATAACAAAACAAAGACCATGGGTAACTCCAAGGTCTTGTTTTGTTTATAGGGTGATGTTTTTTTGAGCAAGTGAAACTGAGATTGATTACAATCGTACAGATGAGCGCATTTTTCAAAAAATCGTTGGCTGAATTTGGGCCCGAAAGAGCCTACTCTACTCCATCACTTGAATTCTCCCGCAAGTTTTGCCTTAGCTTTACCCATAACAATTACGAAAATTTCAGTGTCATTTCCAGGCTGCTTCCCAAGCCCTTGATACCTCATTTTCATGCAGTCTATTCTTTTTGCAGATGGGCCGACGATCTTGGCGATGAAACAGGCGGTGGGCAGCAAGCTTTAGAATATTTGCGATGGTGGCGCCTAGAGTTAAGCGACTGCTACTTGGGGAAGCCCTATCACCCTATTTTTGTAGCATTAGCACCAACCATCAAGCGTTTTCAAATTCCCGAACAACTATTCAAAGACTTGATCTTTGCATTTGAACAGGATCAATTGGTTCTTGAATACCAGACTTATGAACAGTTGCTTCAATATTGCAAATACTCAGCAAATCCGGTGGGGCGTTTGGTTTTGATGCTCTGGGAAACATATGACGAGGAAAAAGCTGTTTACTCAGACCATATTTGTACCGCGCTGCAGCTTGCAAATTTCTGGCAGGATGTTGCAAGAGATTTTCTGATAGGAAGAATCTACATCCCTGCAGAATGTAGATTGAAGTTTAATTATACCCCCGAAGATTATGGCTGTCGGAAACAGAATCAGGCTTTTGAATCGATGATGGCTGATTTGGTGGATCGAACAGAAAAGATGTTTTTTATGGGTAGCCCATTGCTAAGCATGGTGCCTAAGGCTAGAAAAGTGGACTTGGAGTTATTTATGGAGGGGGGGCTTTCGATTCTTGGTAAAATAAAAAAATTGAACTACAAGGTGTGGGAGACTAGGCCATCACTATCTAAATGGGAAAAGATGATGATTTTAGGAAAATCACTTTTGAAACGCCTACCGCTCCTGTCAAAATAATAATCGTTTAGATCTTCTATGCCAAGGAGTTGGAAGCAGGATGCTGTCGCAAAAAGAATCATTTGATTATTGCAGGAAAATCGCCAAGGAGCAGGCGGGGAATTTTTATCTCACCTTTCATCTTCTGCCTAAATTGAAAAGCGATTCCATGTGTGCTCTTTATGCCTTCATGCGCATTAGTGATGATATTGCAGATGAACCGAGCGAGATAAATTTCACACGAAAAGCTTTGGGCATTTGGCGTGATCAAACTTTAGGCGCACTAAACGGGCAATTCAGTCATCCCATCCATCCCGCATTTGCCTTGATGGTTCAAAGGCATCAAATACCCCACCAATATCTGCTTGATGTGTTGGATGGGGTTGAAATGGATCTTGATATCCATCGCTATCAAACATTTGATGAGCTTTACAAATACTGCTACCGGGTTGCATCTGCAGTTGGATTATGTTGTATTCACTTATGGGGTTTTAATTCTGAAAAGGCATTGTTGCCTGCTGAATCTGCAGGTATAGCATTGCAATTAACCAATATTCTTCGAGATATTAAGGAAGATTACGCACGGGGAAGAATCTATCTTCCCCAAGAAGACATGGTTAGGTTTGATTATGATGAGATCAAATTAAATAATGAAGTAAGAGATGAGTGCTTTTTTAATCTGCTTGATTTTCAAGCCAAGAGGGCTGCAAAATACTATGAAGAAGCCCAGGAATTGACCCAATATCTGGATGGTAACGCACGGGGCATTTTTCTTGCTATGTTGCATACTTACAAAGCTATTCTCGATAAAATGCAGAAGAATAATTTTGATTTGTTTAACGATAGAGTCAGGATCGGTACTTTTCAAAAACTATGCCTGCTAGCAAAATACCTTCCTTATTCATGGAAGTCATCTTGATGCTGGTAATCAGCACAGGGAATTGTATCTTATTAATATGAACTTTTAACCAAGGAGATTCTGAAATGAAATTAGCAACGATTCAAACCCCACAAGGTAACAGGGCGGTACTTTTTCATGATGGTGCTCATATCGACATCAACGCCACGGACTCTACACTTCCCGCAAGTGTAAAAGCTATTTTAGAATCTGGTGATGAAGTGTTGAAAAAAGTAAAGGCGCTGGGCGGTTCTGCCAAAGCAGTAAAAATCGCTGCTGATAAAATCGCTTTTGCATCTCCTGTAGTTGATCCCAATAAGGTGGTTTGCATCGGACTTAATTATAAAGATCATGCTGCTGAAAGCGGCATGCCCATCCCCAAGGAACCGGTTCTTTTCAGCAAATTCCCCACGGCTTTGACTGGCCATGATCAACCTATTCTCCTCCCCCCAGTTAGCACTAAAGTTGATTACGAAGCAGAACTGGTTCTCGTTGTTGGTAAAAAAGGCAAAAACCTTAAAGCTCATGATGCCATTAATTGGCTCGCAGGATACACGATTGGGCATGATGTTTCTGCAAGAGACTGGCAGTTGGAAAAAGATGGGAAGCAATGGATGGCAGGAAAAACCTTCGATACCTTTGCACCATGTGGCCCTTATCTAGTGACCTGTGATGAAATTCCTGATCCCCATAAATTAGGGATCAAGCTTAGGTTGAATGGCCAGACCATGCAGGATAGCACTACGAGTCAGCTTATTTTTTCGGTAGGTGAAATTCTTGCTTACCTGACGCAGGTGGTGACTTTGTTGCCAGGCGATTTAATATTTACCGGTACGCCCCCAGGCGTGGGCATCGCTCGAAAACCCCCAGTATTTCTAAAGGCAGGAGATCTTTGCGAAGTTGAAATCGAAGGCTTGGGCATTCTTCGTAACCCAGTAGCGATGGGTTAAGCGGTGCTAAGTTTTAGTGATTAGATTGAGTTTGGAATGATTCGGGGTGGCGCAGGCTGCCCCGACTTCTTTTTACCAGCGTCTTCCCTGGGCTTCAAGAAATCCCACTCATCTTTTTTGGGCGCTTTACCTTTTTGAGCTTCTTCGATTTGCTTGGCAATAGCTGCGATTTGCGTGATTATCATATGGCCATCAAGTGATTTTTCTGCAGCATCAGCTTTGCCCATAATGCATTTGAGTATGTCTGTTTTTTGATTATCGCCCGCTGGAAGATGCAGGTTCTCGATGATATTAGTGTGCTGAGTTCCCCAAAGATTTTCATGACAATTCAAAGTGACTAGAAGATCGACTGGGGTTGGGTTAACTTTGCCTGCAAGCCAATATGCAGCAGTTCCGCCTAAGCCATGCCCTACAATTACGAAGCGCATTTCAGGATCTTTTTGGCTAAGGTTTTGAATATCCTTGGCGAACTGATGAGCATGGTAGAGATAGCCAAAGTGAGTGTTATTAAAGCCGGAAGCTCGTACTTGAGCGTTCAATTCGCGAAACCCGCCACAATCACTTACGAAGTGCATTTCAGGATCTTTTTGGCTAAGGGTTTGAATATCCTTGGCGAACTGATGAGCATGGTAGAGATAGCCAAAGTGAGTGTTATTAAAGCCGGAAGCTCGTACTTGAGCGTTCAATTCGCGAAACCCGCCACAATCACAGAAATCGAAATCTTCGATGAAAAAGATAGCGACTTTGCATTTTGAATTGGAGGAAGAGTCTGCTGTTAGGTTTGCGAAATCGGGCTGTAGAGTTCTGATGAAGGGTTCGTAAGGATAATAAATCTGACAACCGATTGCAGTAAATAGTATCCCGGTTAAAGGAATCAAGAACTTGTAAATTGATTTCTGGAAGCCCATGAATAAACCCTACCCAAATAAAACCTAAAGGAAGCTATATGTTCTATTCGGGTCAGGCAAAGAATGAGCTTTAGGAAAAAGCTAAGAATAATCCGAATTTTACCATGTTGGTAAAAGGGGAAGACTGGGATGCAAGCCAATTCCTATCCTACGATCACTACTTTCTCAGTATTAACGGATTGAATTTCTTTGTGGCACAAAACCAATGCATCGCGTGCTAGGGCACCACTCAGCAAGTCTGGTTCGATCCCTTTGACCACTCCGTTAACCGCGGCTTGAATTTCTTTAGTGAATGCAAAAAGTGGATCGCCACCGCCACTCAAAACGGGTTGTTTTGTTTTGCCATCTTTGGTGAGTAAGGTAAGAGGTTGGCCTGCGGAATGATAAGTGAGGGTTGCTTTTTCCATGTAAATATCGAAACCATGGGCAAATGCTCTGCCAGGCATATTAAGTGCGCCACTGCTGCACGAAATAGCAGGGCCATTATCGCCATAAAGATATTGGGTGGTAAGGAACTCTACCGAACCATCGTTTCGGGTGATGCCATTCGAGTAAACCCTGCCCGGAACGCCGGCAATAAGCCCGATGAAGTGAGTATCGTGGATGTGTAAATCAACAGCGGGGCCACCTGTTTTAGAGCTGTCATCGATATCGTTTGACCAATCAGGTTTGGAAATGACTCTTACGAAATGTGCAGCTTGAAGCCTGCCATATTTCTCTGATTTAATGGCATCTGCAGCAAAAGCGAATTCAGGAAAGAAAGGCAGAACATGAGCAACCATCAGAAGTTTACCTGCGTTTTTTGCAGCTTTCACCATTGCATCAGCCGACTTGATATCTAAAGCGATACTCTTTTCAACAAGGACATGCTTACCTGCTTTAAGTGCAGCAATCGCCATGCTGGGGTGCAGGTGAGTGGGTGAGCAGATATCAATCAGATCGATATCAGGATCAGCAATCATATCTTCAAAGCGCTCATATTTTTTTTGATGAGAGAGGTTCATTTGGGTGCCTGCGGGGCCGAAATTGCCTTGGATCCCGCGCCAGTCCCCTGCGAGTTTTTTAGGATCTCTGCTTGAAATAGCAGTAACCTTTGCGCCTTTAATTTTTTGTGCAGCAAGGTAATGAATCATACCCATGAAGCCAATACCAGCGAGTCCAATGCGAATCATGTGAGCAACCTTTCATTTAAACAAGAAGAACCAAGTGGGTATCATAACCTGAGTTTGCCCAAATACCATAGTCATTAGGCCCTTAAAATGTAACGATTATGAGGGCTCTTAAAAGCCCCTGCAAATTCCTTTCAACTCTCTCTACCCTTATAAGCGTTACAGATTTTTTCAGAATGTGAAAGTGTATCGGTAGTATGGTTTCTCTCTGGGAAAATAACTTTCCTGACAGGGCAATATCCATGGGTAAATTCTTTTGTTGGTCGATTTGAAAACCTATCGCTTAAGGTTATTTGTTTGTTACTGGCTGTTTGGAGGGAATCATGGACAGTCGCTTTTTTTTGGTAATGATGCTTGGGGTTGCCAGCATGGGCCCTGTGCAAGCAGGTGTAATTAATGGCAGTTTGTTCTTTGGCAAGAAGCCTGTAAAAAACCCTGTAGAAAGAGTTCCCGAGTTAATCGGAATTCTGAAAACCGATGGGGATGAAGACAAAAGAGCAGATGCAGCTTCGGAGTTAAGGCAATTCGATACCGCAGCCTTCCCAATGATTGTTCCTATATTAATCGAGGCATTGGCTAACGATAAAAAGCCCTCGGTAAGGGCGGAAGCAGCCATATCTCTGAGTAAGATTAGGCCGGTTTCCCCGTTTGTTGGGCAAGCACTTGAAAATTCGGTAAGCAAAGATGCCTCCATGCGGGTGCGTATTCAAGCAAGAAGTTCTTTGCTGCAATACAATCTTGCAGGCTATAGGTCTGCGCCAAAAAATATCGAAAGCGCAATTCAAAGTGGTGAACCACCGCTTTTAGATACACCAACCATCATTCCACCATTGCCGGTATCCAATGGATTACCAGTAACAGCAAAGCCTACCTCAAGAATGAATTTGCTGAATCCTGGTACGAACCCAGCATTAAAGCCAGTGCCATCTTCGAAAAAAGCGGAGCCATTGAAATTGGAACCCTTAAAGAAAGACAGCAAGGTTAAAGTAATCGATGGGCCAGAACTTCTACCCAACTAAAGTGCTGAACTCTATGTAATCAAAGGAAGAAGGACCGGAGTAAAAACTCTAGTCCTTCTTTTGTGTTTTAGATTGAAGCAAAAGCGGATGAAGCTTAGGACTTCTTGGGCATGGCATGGGTCGGGTGGCCAAAGATAGATTCTGCAGCTTCCGAAAGGGTTTCAGAAAGAGTAGGATGCGCATGCATTGTCATAGCTAAATCGCGTGCACAAGCTCCCATTTCGATAGCAAGCATAGCTTCGCCAATCATTTCGCCAGCATCAACGCCAACAATACCAATGCCAAGAATGCGCTCGGTTTTTGGGTCTACTAAAAGCTTGGTAAGTCCTTCAGTGCGCTTGCGAGTCATAGCTCTGCCAGACCCCGCCCATGGGAAGCGAACGCGTTTAACTTCAATGCCTTTGGCTTGAGCTTCAGTTTCGGTTAAGCCACACCATGCAATTTCGGGATCGGTGAAAATAACAGCGGGAACCGCTTTGACATCGTAAACAGCAGGTTCGCCACAAATCACTTCAGCAGCAATCTTGCCTTCGTAGGTGGCCTTGTGTGCAAGCATAGGATCACCAGCGACATCGCCAATTGCAAAAATATGCTCAACTGCTGTACGCCTTTGATCATCAACCGGGATGAAGCCTTTTTGGTCTAAAACGATGCCGGTTTTATCGAGGCCGATATCGCCAGTGTTGGGCCTTCTACCTACGGAAACAAGCACCCTGTCAAAAATCGGTTCTTTCTCTGTGACTTCGGGGCCCTCGATAGTGGCTTTGATTCCCTTTGCAACTTCTTCAACTTTGACAACCTTGGTTTTAAGGAAGATCTTGTGGAAGATGGTTTCAAGTCTGCGGTGTAAAGGCATAACCAGATCGCGATCAGCACCAGGCAATAATCCATCCGACATTTCTACAACGGTGACTTTGCTACCCAAAGAAGCATAAACAAAACCCAGTTCCAATCCGATGTAGCCACCACCAACGACGAGAAGCTTAGCAGGAATATCTTCGAGTTTGAGAGCGCCTGTGGAATCCATGATTCGATTGGTGGGAAGATTAAAAGCAGGTGGCTTGGTTGGGCTCGAACCTGTACTGATGATGCATTTTTCGAATTTGACAATGCCTTTGCCTTCGACCTCGATGGTGTTGGGCGAGGTGAACTTCCCCTTGCCTTGAACATAATTGATTTTACGGGCGTCGCAAAGCCTTCCCAGATTGGTGGAAAAGGAGCTTACGACATTCTGCCAATGTCCGCGAACGAGATTGAGATCGATCTTTGGTTCGCCGAATTTTAGTCCAAAGTGGATCCCTTCCTTGGCATCTTGGATTAGTTTAGCGATATGTAAAACAGATTTGGAGGGAATGCACCCAACATTAAGGCAAGTGCCGCCTGGTTTGGGGCCTGTTTCGATAAGAGTGACTTTCATGCCAAGGTCAGCAGCAAGAAAAGCAGCGGCGTATCCCCCGGGTCCCGCACCTAAAACAGCCAGTTGGGTTTCCTGAATCTGTGCCATTTCTATCAATCCTTATGTAAACAAAGTAATCAAGAAGCGTGAAATTAAGCGTGAATAAGAAGCTGGTAAGGGTTTTCCAGCATCTCTGCCAACCGCCTGGTAAACCTAGCAGCAACCGCACCATCGATTACGCGATGATCATACGAAAGAGACAAAGGCATCATCAAGCGTGGGACAATTTCCCCGTTATGAACAACCGGTTCAAGCCTACCACGCGAGATTCCAAGAATTGCAACTTCAGGATAATTGACAATGGGAGTAAACCCTGTGCCACCAATTCCACCAAGATTTGTGATGGTAAAGGTACCACCCGTAAGATCCTTGGAATCGAGTTTGCGTTGTCGTGCCCGCTCAGCAATAGAAGTCAATTCTTCAGCAAGTTCAACAATACTTTTTTTGTCGACATCCCGGATTACAGGAACAAGAAGGCCGTTTTCTGTATCGACTGCAACGCCTATATTATAAAACTTTTTGTGGATGATCTGATTCCCTGCAACATCAATGCTGCTGTTGAATACAGGGTATTCTTTAAGGAGCACAACCGCGGCCTTCATCGCAAAAGCAGAGATGGTGAACTTTGGCCCCTTGGATTGCGACTTGCGGAAAGCTTCGAAATCGGTGATGTCTGATACATCGCTTTGAGTAACATGTGGCACGATACTCCAAGAAAGCGACATCTGCCTAGCAGTGGCCCTGCGAATAGCAGACATGGGCTGCCTTTCAACGGTGCCAAAATCTTCGAAGCGTGGAAGAGGCGGAACAGAAATTGAGCCACCCGAGGATCCGTTTGAGCCGCTGCCTCGTACGAAGGTTCGTACATCATCTTCGCTAACTCTGCCATGCCTGCCTGTGCCCGGAACATGACCAAGATCGACGCCAAGTTCTCGGGCGATTCTTCTGGTGGAAGGGCCTGCGGGGATAACTTTGTTGTCATCGTGAGCAAGAACAATGGGTGCAGCTTTCCCCTTCGCTAACTCTGCCATGCCTGCCAGTACCTGGAACATGACCAAGATCTACGCCGAGCTCTCGGGCGATTCTTCTGGTGGAAGGGCCTGCGGGGATAACTTTGTTGTCATCGTGAGCAAGAACAATGGGTGCAGCTTTCGTGGCAGTTGCAGTTGCAACTAGAACCGCAGAAGGAGCGTGAACAGGAGCGTGAATAGGAGCAGCCACAGGTGTTTTTTGAGGAACAGGTGGAGGAGATGAGGAAGCTACAGCAGCGCCTGCGCCAACGGGATCGATGACAAAAATAAGTTGCCCTATTTTAACTTGATCGCCTTGTTTGATAAGGATCTGAGTGATTTTGCCAGCAGCAGGGGAGGGGACTTCGAGTGCAGCTTTATCAGCTTGAACTTCAATCAAAGGTTGATCTTTGGTAACAATGTCACCCAAATTTACTTTGATGGCGTTGACTTCAACAATCTCGACATTTTCTTTAAGGGCTTGCAGCTTGAATTCAATGGACATCGTACAAAATCCTTGCAAGTAAGAACCAGGGACTAAAATCACAGCTCATTAATGGCTGGGACAACATAAATTAAGCAGTCATCGGGCTGATCTTTTCTGGGTCGATACCTAGCTTTGTAATTGCATCCGCAACAACAGAAGTTTCAATCAGACCTTTTTTGCTAAGTTGGTAAAGCGTGCCAACTGTAATACATTCGGTGTCAATTTCGAAATGTCTACGAAGAGAAGGCCTTGTTTCGCTTCTACCAAAGCCATCGGTGCCCAAGGCGAAAAGCCCGCCTGGAACCCATCGTGTAATCATTTCGGGAACTGAGCGCATATGGTCGCTTGCAGCAATGAAAACACCTTCCTCATCACCCAATATTTTTTCGATATACGAAAGTTTTGGAGTGTGGGTGGGGTGTAACATATTCCAACGATCGACTTCCAATGCTTCTCTGCGTAACTCGCGGTAGCTTGTAACGCTCCAAACATCTGCAGCGATGCCAAATTGTTCTGCAAGCATTTGCTGTGCTTTTAAAGTATGAACCAAAATAGGCCCACTGCCAAACAAATGAACCTTCTTGCCTCCCTGAGCTTCAATGGAGGATTTTTTAAGTTTATAAATACCCTTAAGCACACCTTCTTCAGCGCCCTCGGGCATGGGAAGCATGGAGTAATTATCGTTGTAAAGAGTGATGTAGTAGAAAACATCTTCCTGAGTTGGGCCAGTCATCCTGCGAATGCCATCGCGCAAAATAATTGCAAGCTCATAAGCATATGCAGGATCATAAGCAACTAGATTGGGCACAGTAGAAGCGACCAAATGGCTATGCCCATCTTCGTGCTGAAGCCCTTCACCGCTGAGCGTAGTACGGCCAGCAGTTGCCCCTAGCATAAAACCCCTGGTGCGAAGATCTGCAGCAGCCCAAGCGAGATCGCCTATGCGCTGAAATCCAAACATGGAGTAATAAATGTAGAAGGGGATCATCTGTACGCCATGCGTGGTGTAAGAAGTTCCTGCTGCGATGAAGGAAGACATCGCCCCCGCTTCGGTGATGCCCTCTTCAAGAATTTGGCCATCCGTAGCTTCACGATAAGTGACAGCCATTTTGGCATCGACGGGTTCGTAAAGTTGCCCGACATGAGAATAGATTTTGAAGGTGGTAAAGAAAGGATCCATACCAAAGGTACGGCCTTCGTCAGGGATAATGGGTACAACGCGTGCACCGATATCTTTATCTTTAAGGAACTGGCCTAGCATGTCGACAAAAACCCCGGTGGTGGAAGGCGATTTATCACCACTACCAGTGACATAGCGCTTGATGAATTCTTGTCCTGGAGTTTTTAGATCAGGGGCCTTGGAAGTTCGAACAGGCAGGTAGCCACCCAAAGCTTTTCTGCGTTCATGGAGATATTTAATTTCGGGGCTGTTTTGATCGGGTAGAAAGAAGCGAGCCTTGCTTACATCTTCATCCGAAAAAGGAAGATTGAAACGAGTTCGAAATTCTAGGAGATGCTTCGCCTTGAGCTTTTTCTGCCCATGGGTGATATTCATTCCTTCGCCCGCTTCGCCCAAACCGTAACCCTTTACAGTTTTTACAAGAACGACGGTAGGAACGCCCTTGGTTTCAGTGGCTGCTTTGTAAGCAGCATAAACCTTTAAGGGGTCGTGACCGCCTCGACGAAGCTTGGTGAGTTGTTCATCAGAATAATCTTCCACAAGCTTGAGAAGTTCAGGATACTTGCCAAAGAAATGTTCGCGTAAATAGGCGCCATCTTCGACAGCATACTTTTGGTATTCACCATCAACCGTTTCATTCATGCGATGTAAAAGAATGCCGGTGCGATCTCTCGCAATAATGGGATCCCATTCGCTGCCCCAAACAACTTTGATTACATTCCAGCCCGCACCTTTAAAAGCAGCTTCAAGTTCTTGAATGATTTTGCCATTGCCTCGAACAGGGCCATCAAGCCTTTGGAGGTTGCAATTGATAACAAAAATGAGGTTATCGAGGTGTTCTCTTGAAGCGAGATTGATTGCCCCTAAAGTTTCGGGTTCATCGCATTCGCCATCGCCCAAAAAGCACCAGACTTTGCGGTCGGAAGGTGGAACAATGCTACGATCTTGCAGATAGCGGTTAAACTTGGCTTGATAAATGGACATAATAGGCCCAAGGCCCATCGAAACCGTTGGGAATTGCCAGAAATTAGGCATAAGCCAAGGATGTGGGTAGGAAGATAAACCACCACCTGGCTCAAGTTCTCTGCGGAAGTTTTTAAGATGTTGTTCGCTGAGTCTACCCTCAAGGAAGGCCCTGGAATAAATACCAGGTGAAGCATGGCCTTGGAAATAAACCAAATCACCACCGCCAGGGGTCTCTGGACCACGGAAGAAATGGTTGAAAGCTACTTCATAAAGTGTTGCACATGAAGCAAAAGTGGAAATATGGCCACCTAAAGTGCCATCTAATTCGTTGGCATGAACAACCATTGCCATGGCGTTCCAGCGGATCAAGCTTTTAATTTTGCGTTCGATTTCTCGGTCGCCTGGGTAGGCGGGTTGCTTGCCTGGTGGGATGGTGTTGATGTAGGGCGTATTTGCAGTGAAAGGGATATGAACGCCAGCCGTATGAGCTTTTAAGCGTAATTGGGTGAGAAGATATTCAGCCCGATCAATACCGCTGGTTTGTAAAACCGAAGAAAGAGAATCGAGCCACTCGCGTGTTTCCACCATATCAACATCATTTGGAACCGAAGTGGGTTCCAAAATTGCAGAAGATGACCCATTCACACCACCGTTGCCATTATCCATAAGCACAACTCCAATGGCACAAGACTCAAGAAGCAGGCAAACAAATTGCCTAACAATTCTATTCTATGTTTCCGACAAGGCTGGTATAGACCAAGCTTGGCCAATACGGAAACATTGAAGGCCTCCAGAGCATTAATAGGACTAGATTTCCAGAGGTTTCTAGAAATTCAGCTTATTAACTTAATGAAATATAAACTTGGATTTAGTTTGTCTAAACCACAGCCTATAATTTCAATAGAGATCCATCCCCCGAGATGCTAATCTTTTCTTGATAATATACCTAGAGGTATTTTCTTTGCTGGGCTGTTTTTAAGGAGAATAAACCAAACCGTGACCCTAGAAGTTCCTCGCGATAAAATCACTGTAGGTTCCGAAAAAGCTTTTCTAGTAAGCGTTGTTCTTTCAGAACGACCCTCAAATCAAGATCCCCTCGAAGAAATTCGCGGCCTTGCAACTTCCGCAGGTGCAATTATTGTTGGCGGAATTAGCCAGAAAAGGCATGGAATTGCCCCTGCAACCTACATAGGCAAAGGCAAACTCGATGAATTGCAGGAACAAGTGCTTATGACGGATGCCGATGTGGTCATTTTTGACAACGAACTGTCTCCCGCCCAAATTCGAAACCTCGAAAAAGCCACGAAAGTCAAGGTTTTAGACCGAAGTGAATTGATTCTAGATATTTTTGCAACCCGTGCCAGAACCGTCGAATCTAGACTCCAAGTCGAACTCGCTCAGCTGGTTTATGCCTTACCACGCCTAAAAAGAATGTGGACTCACCTTTCAAGAATTGCTGCGGGCATCGGTATGCGCGGCCCAGGCGAAACTCAGTTGGAAGAAGATAAGCGAATTGTTGGGTATCGCATCCGTGATCTCAAAAATAAACTCCGGGAAGTTCAGGCCCGTAAAGAAAGAGAAGTCCAATCAAGGGTGGGTGAACATACCGTTTCACTTGTTGGATACACCAATGCAGGAAAAAGCACGCTGATGAATGCCCTAACTGGGGCAGGTGTTGGGGTTGAAGATAAACTTTTTTCAACGCTTGATACTCGCACCAGGCAATGGCGCATGAAGGAATGGGGTAAGGTGCTTTTAAGCGATACGGTAGGGTTTATCCGTGATCTGCCCCATCATCTGGTGGCATCATTCAAGGCAACCCTTGAAGAAACGATGCAGGCGAAGTTGCTGATTCATGTGGTTGATGCCAGTAGTCCGCAGGTGGAAGACCAAATTAGCGCAGTGAAAAAAGTGTTAACAGAACTAGGATGTGCTGAAAAACCAACCCTTTTAGTGCTAAATAAAATCGACAAAATTGATGATCAATCCATCCTGCATGTATTGCAGGCTAGGCACCCGAACTCAGTAAGTATTAGTGCAGCGACCCGCCAAGGAATTGATCAACTTCGAGAAGCTGTTATTAGTGCCCTTAGCTCTGAATTTGTAATGCTCAAGATTGAGGCTTATTCCGGGAACGGGAAACTCTTTGCCTATCTTGCATCCAATGCCGAAATCATCAGGCAAGAATTCGTTGACGATAAGGCCCTATTCGTTTGCTCTGTGCCCAAGCACCTGTTGCATAAGTTGGAAGGCGCCGATGTTACGATTACGAAGATGTAATGAAATAGTGGCGTAAAAAAAGCCGGCCTTTATAAAAGGCCGGCTTCAAACTATCCAAATAGCACTCAAGGTTAGCTGCCTGAATCATCCTTGATATTTCTATTGCGGTAAGAATCAGCAATGGGGATTCTACCGTTATCATCAAGCTTACCCGAGGCTTCAGAACGCAATTTTTTCATGGTTTCGATTCTGAAATCCCTGCTGTATTGATCTAGGAATATCTGCCATAAAGTGTCGGGCTCTTTGGAACGAGAAGAGGCATTCTCGTAGATTTTTTTAAATTCCTGGGAACCCGGTTCAGCTCTGGAAAGAAGAAGAGCGACATAAAAAGTATTTTCTGGGCGGTCTCTGAAGACCATAGTTTCGCCTGGTTTCTTTAGGGAAAGAAGCTGTTCTACCAGATTGTTTCTAGGGTAGGGGATGATATCTGTCGGAATGCGGAAGGCTTGATAAACCTTGGATTGCCCGGGCCCTGTGGTGTTTTGCGGTAGAATCCGAGTCACACCACTGAGTTCCTTCAAGTCCGAATCTTTCTTACTGGGGGCTAACGCAGCAAGATAACCCTTTGATTCTCGCACGAGATCGTTGTAACTGGTGGGCCAAGTTTTCTTCTTGGCCTCTTCTGAAATTTTTTCAGCTTCAGCACGGGCAAGTCTTCTCGCCTTTTGTAGTTTCCATGCCTTGATGATCTCGGGCGTAACTTCTGCCAAAGTTCGATCTCGGGGTGCAAGATCTTCCGAACGCCAGATTAAGTAGGGTTCCTTGGAAAATATCCATCTGCTGGGGTCGTTTTGGAACATGCGTTCATCAGGAGACCACCTAGTGGTTTCGTAGGTGCCATTGCCTTGGAAAAAGAGTTGCCAGAATTCAGGTGCTTGCGGAGCATCGCGGTAAGATTCAATAAAGGATTTTTTAAGATCAGAGAATTCTGGTACCGAAGACATTTCGAAGTAAGGCTTGGAAGATTTCATGGAGCGAATCTCTAAGCCATATTCTGAAATACCCTTTGCAACCAACTTATTCGCATCTTCAGGCTTGTTTTTAAGCTTTGCAAGTTCCTCGGTGAAAAGGATGAAGTTTTCGCGCATCATTCTGGGTGAAAGAATGTCGAGATACTTATCGAAAAGAGTGGTGATAACCGTTTCCATTTCTGGAACGGGTGGCACAAAATTAAAGGGCAGGGCAATTGCAGAGTAAGGGTTTGTGGAAGCACAAGCCAGAATCGTGGAAGTAAGGATTTTAAGCCTTGCGGAAGCTTCAAAAGCCAAAGCCCCACCGGGATAAATGGCAGCAGTAAGAAAAGGAGAACCAAGCGTTTGCTGGGTGCCCGCAATCTGACCAACTAAAGCAGCAATCAAGGCTGGTTGCTGGGTGCTTTGTTCGTGCAATACTTCGGAGGAAGCAAAGGGCGGATCGAACCAAGAGGAACGGGAATCTTTGAAAATCCGATATTCTGCATACATGGGTTCTTGGGAGAAACCTGGAAGAATGTTGCCAATGGCGGCGCCAATCGAACCACCAAAACTGTCCGCCTGTAAAAAAGCTAAAGTCCTAGTTACAAAGGGAGCTAAAGCATTTGCCTGCGCCTTTTTTCGAAAGACGGGAGATTCAGCTTTGGCAGTGGCATATTCACCTTTAACGATGCGGGGCTGGCGAAAGCCGGGACGGTCGCTACCGGGGTTTTCTTCGTCATTCTTAAAAAATCATTCTTAAAGCTGTTGTAAAAACTTTTGATTTCTTCTGGTGTGGGCTCTTCAGTCACTTTAGAAATAAAATCTTCCGCTTGGATGGGAAGCATGATAACGCCAAGGCTGGCACGGTAATCTTTGAAGAAGGTGAAGAATTCGGAAGGGCTGGGGGTTCCTGCATTGCCAAGGCGCTGCATCGGTTCACGCAAATCTCGGTAAGAACGAACACCAGGAGATTCTCCTAGAATCGATTCCTTGGCCATGATCACACGAAACTCGTTTGTAAGGCCTGCTAGGAGCTCATCTTCGTTAAGAGCGCCATTTTTGGCCAACCCTTGCACACTGGGGATCTGTTTCAAAGGCAGAGGGGCGGGCCATACCTCTTGATTTGCAGCTTCTCGGTTTACAGCCATTCGAATATCGTCTTGGGCAAGCTTGATGTTAAGCTTATCTGCAACCTTAAGCCAAACCATGAAATCCAAAAGATCTTCAGAGGTTTTACCCCCGCCAAAAAACATCTCCTCTAACCCCCGCATTGCGGTATTGGTTTCCCAAGCTTCAAAGCCAAGGGAAATCGATAAGGTTTCAAGCACGCGCATCTGATCAGGATTCTTAATTACAGAGGATTGGGCTGAAAGAAAACTAAGATCATTTTGAACGCTCATGGCCTGCCAACCCGGGGGAAGGCGCATTTGTTGCGCAAAGAATGGATTCCTGCGCATGCCCCAACCTTGCATGACCCTGCCAAAAGTGTTTTCCATGCCTTCTTTAATATCTTTTTGCTGCTTTTCCAGTTCGGTCATAGCCATATTCACACCCAGGGCAGTGGTACGCACCATGAAAGTGTTAGCAAGATCGCGTTGGCGCGCAATTTTATCTAATTGCGCTTCAAATACAGGCTCACCGTATAAAGTGGTAACTTGGGTACCCGGTCTGGTGCGGGTGGCTAACCATTCTTGCAGGGTTTGGAAAAAATCCCCCTGTCCGAAGGAGAAAACAAAGACGATCATGCAAACAATGGCAGCAAAAGCCATGAGTGAGCGTTGATTTTTTCGAAAACTTTCAAAAGGGTTAAAAGCCATATGTCCGAGTCCTTTACGGAAAAAAATAGCACAAAATTAAAACTCTTCGGCCTTGACATCCCGCAAGACCCTATATTAATGGAATGTTGGGCCATGCCAACAAGGTAGGGATTGTAGCGGGTCTTACTTTCCATACAACCTCAACTTATTCAATTGTTGAATCTTAACTAGATTATTATTGAAACTGAAGCAAAAAGTCTGGAGTTAGTTTAGTGCCACCGAAAAAGAAAAAAAGCTTGGACATTGTTGAATCACCTGCAAAAGCAAAAACAATACCGAAAAAGAAAAAAAGTTTGGTCATTGTTGAATCACCTGCAAAAGCAAAAACAATCCAGAAATATCTGGGTGATTCCTTCGATGTTGCTGCTAGCAAAGGTCATATCCGTGACTTGCCAAAAAGTAAATTCGGCATCGATATCGAGGCCGGTTGGATTCCCACCTACAGGAATCTTTCTGACCGAAAAGAAGAATTAACCGCTCTAAAAAAGTTGGCTGCCAAGGCCGACATGGTCTATTTAGCGCCTGACCCCGACCGCGAAGGTGAGGCCATCGCTTGGCACCTAAGCGAAGCTTTGGATCTTGATCCTAAAAAAACATTGCGAGTGACTTTTAACGAAATCACCAAAAAAGCGGTAACAGAGGCATTTAATACTCCAAGCGCAATCAACATGGGTCTTGTGAATGCGCAGGAAGCGCGAAGATTTCTTGACCGCGTGGTGGGCTATAATCTTAGTCCGCTTTTAAGCAGGGTGTTGGCACGCGAACTCAGTGCGGGCCGGGTTCAATCGGTTGCGGTTCGCCTTATTGTTGATCGCGAAAAAGAAATCCAGGCCTTCAAACCTGAAGAGTATTGGAGAATCATTGCCACCCTCTCCACTCAAGGGAAAGCCACCAAGAAAAATCTTTTGACAGTTAAAAAGGCAAAGGGTTCTGAAAAAGAAACCGAAGATGAAGACGAAGCCGATCCAGAAATTGAAGCAGGCGCTGCGGAAGAAACACCCAGTTCCAACGACCTTCCCGAAGGCGTTTTTAAAGCTGAACTCAATGAATGGGATGGAAAGAAATTCTCCACCGTCAATGAAGAAAGCACCTTGGAAATAGCCAATATTCTTGAAAAAGGCACTTACGAAGTTTCCAAGCTCGAACAAAAAGATCGGGAAGAAAAAGCTCCCCCTCCTTTCACCACCAGTACCTTGCAGCAGCAAGCAAGTATTAGAATGCGTTACACCGCAAAGCGAACCATGGGCATCGCCCAGCGTTTGTATCAAGGTGTGGATTTGGGCAGCGAAGGTTCAGTTGCATTGATCACCTACATGCGAACCGATAGCACTCGGGTTTCTGATGATGCGCTGAAAGCATGCAGGGAACTAATAACCACGACGCACGGTGCAGATTATGTGCCTACAAATCCGAACAAATTTGCTTCTGGGAAGAGCGCGCAGGAAGCGCATGAAGCTGTCCGCCCTACCGATTTAAGCTACACGCCTGAAAAGGTCGCAGCCCTGATTCCACTCGAGCAATCGAAGCTATATGCCTTGATTTATAATCGTTTTGTTGCGAGCCAGATGAAGCCTGCAATCTTTTCCGTTACCCAGGTTGAGGTGAAATGCGACAAGGGCTTATTTAAAGCTCAGGGTAAGATTCTTAAGTTTGCAGGGTTTCGAAAAGTGCTTGCTCCAGGTGGGAAACAGGAAGATACCATGCTTCCTGATCTCAAAGAAAAACAGAAATTGAATCTTCAAGAGTTGGTTGGCAGTCAGCATTTTACCCAACCACCTTCACGCTATGGTGAAGCTAGTTTGGTGAAAGTGTTGGAAAAAGAGGGCATCGGGCGCCCTAGTACTTACGCCACTATTATTAGCAAAATACAGGAAAGATTTTATGTTGAAGTCAAAGAGCGCAGGTTCTTTGCAACGGATATAGGCATCAAGGTTATCGATCTGTTGGTCGAATATTTTCCCACGGTCATGGATCTTAAATTTACCAGCCAGATGGAAGAAGAATTAGATCAGATTGAAACGAATGTCGTGCCAAGAAATAAAGTTCTTGACGATTTCTTTGCCCCATTCTCTTCTTCAATGACGGACGCTAAAACAAAAATGCCAGGTGCCATGGAGAAGTGCCCACAGTGTGGCAAAGAAATTATTGAAAGGTATAGCAGGCGGGGCCGTTTTTATGGCTGTGCTGGTTATCCTGAATGTAATTATATCAAGCGTGCTGAAGGCGTTGAGCCCCGCGAAAAGCCCATTCTTACCGAGCATATTTGCCCAAGTTGTGGCAAACAAATGTTGCAGAGATCAGGCAAAACAGGTCCTTTCCTTGGATGCTCTGGATATCCTGATTGTAAAACCACCATGAATTTTGATCCTGAAGGGGTGCCCGTTGTGACAACTAAACCTACTGAACATACTTGCGAAAAATGCTCCAAACCCATGGTTATCCGTGAAGGTAAACGAGGGCCTTTCCTTGCCTGTACCGGTTATCCAAAATGCAAAAATGCCAAGGATGTTGATGCGCAAGGAAATCTTATAGTACAAACGGATCTGGGCGTTAAATGCGAAAAGTGTAGCGGCCCTATGAATGTCCGAAAAGGCCCCCGTGGTCCTTTCCTCGGTTGTGCTGCATATCCCAAATGCCGCAGCACCAAACCTATTCCTGAAGAATTAAAGGAAAAAGTTAACCTCATGTATCCACCACCACCAAAAGTGGATATCCCCGAAATCGAGATTACTGATACCTGCCCCGAGTGCGATGGGCCCATGAAGCTAAGGCCAGGCCGTAAGGGCTTTTTCCTTGGTTGCACCAAGTACCCCAAATGCAAGGGCACCAAACCTTTGGATCCCGAGTTGGCAGAAAAACTCGAGTTCCCCGGTATGAATAAGTAAACGATTTGTTTTCACCCAAAGCGAGGGTAGTTCCGTTAAAGGAATTACTCTCTTTGGCGGGTCAGATTTTCTTCGTAATCCAGCTTATGCAGATAGCTTTCCGTTGTAAACAAGGGCATGGGTAAGTTCGATTCCAGCTTTTGTAGATCATCTTCTAGTAAATTATTTAGCTTGATACCGCTGCCACGATAGATGGTCATGCCCCGTTTTATCGCAAGTATTTCTCTTCTGGTGCGACCGCGAGGCGCATCAGGCCAGCAGCCAATTCTTTCGCTGAAATTGAAGAAATGCGCAGAGGTACTTTTCATGTAATCCCAGTAGGCTTTGCTATCGGTTTGCAGAAAAATTTGCCCATCAGGCACAAGAACTCGGTGCACCGCAGCTAAGAACCTGGGAGTAAGTAATCGTTCAAGAGATTTTTCTGGAGCATGATAAGGCTGAGGATGATAACAGTGCAGTTCTGTAACCGAACCTTTGGGCAAAAGCTTTTCAACAAAGTTCAGCCCATCAGTAACTAGAAAACGCACATTCTTTAATCCCCGCTGATTCCCTCTGCGGGTTGCATATCGAATGACAACGGGCAGAATATCCGCACCCAAATGATCAAAAGATTCACGCCAAACGGAACTCCCTAAAATGAATCTTCCATTGCCACACCCTACATCAACAATCAAGGGTGCGTTGCGGCCAAATAATTCTTGGGTGTTTAAGGTTCCGTCTAAGGGAAGTTTTTTGAGGGCAGTTTGAGTCCAGTGCTGGGGGTCTAGAATTTCGCCCGCAATAGGAACGCCAAACTCGCGTTCAATTTTTCTGCGCTTTCGATCCTGCAAGTTGCCCCGTCCTTTTTGCTAAGAATTAAGCGCAGTTACCAAAGACCCGGCAAGATTTGCGATTGCAATCTTAACAGCAGGTAATCCAGCTTTTTCCGCAGTTTCAATATGCTTCACAATAGCGCTGCCTACAATCACCCCATCAGCGTGGTCGCGTAATACCTTTGCATGTTCAGGCTTGCTGATGCCAAATCCCACACATAAGGGCAGGGGAGTTTGCTTTCGTAACCATGCCAGGTTTGTCAAAAGTTCTTCGGGGATTTTGTCTCGTTCGCCGGTTATGCCCGATACGCTGACACAATAAACAAACCCGCTGCATGCCGAAAGGATGAGCAAAGCCCTTTCTTTTGGGGTATTTGGCGTGACCAAGAGAATTAAGGAAAGCCCTGCCTTTTTAAGATCTTTGGATATTTCGAGAGATTCTTCAACGGGTAGATCAGGAATGATCAGGCCTGAAAACCCGCCCTTTAAACACTCTGCAATAAATTTCTCTTTGCCAAATCGGTGGATGATGCTCATGGAAACCATTGCAACAAAGGGGACCCGGATTTTTTCTTTTTCTAAATCTAGCGAGACCTCTGCAATCGCCTTGAAAATATTTTCGATTTTCAAACCCTTATTAAGGGCCCGGGTGTAGGCAGCTTGGATGACCGGGCCATCTGCAATTGGATCGCTGTAGGGGAAGCCAATTTCAATCACTGTGGCGCCATTTTTTGCCAGCGTTTTAACCAGCTCTTTAGTGCTTTCAAGGTCTGGGTCCCCCGCAGCAATGAAAGGAATAAACGCCTTTTTATTTCCAGTCTTTAAGCTTTCAAACGCAGTATCTATTGCATTCATTTAATTGGTTCCTGATTTTATTTATCACAGGGTTTTTATTGCAAAAACTATTCCAGGCTTTCGCCTGTTACTCGTGCTATTTCGTAGCAATCTTTATCCCCTCGGCCTGAAAAACATACGAGAACCACATCATCCTTGGTAAGCTTGGATGCAATTCGCATTGCTTCTACAACTGCATGAGCGGTTTCGAGGGCAGGCAAAACCCCTTCCAATTTGGAACAAAGGTCAAAACCAGCCAAAGCTTCTTCATCGTTTACCTGCGTGTATTTCACTCTGCCGCTATCTTTCCAGTAACTATGTTCGGGCCCAACTCCTGGGTAATCCAAGCCTGCAGATACGGAATGTACATCCGCGGTTTGCCCATCGGTGTCTTGAAGCACATAGCTGAATGCCCCGTGCAAAATTCCTGGAGCGCCGTGAGATAAAGTCGCAGCATTCCCACCCGGTTTGGGCCCTCGACCCCCGGCCTCGACTCCCACTATCTCTACATCTTTATCGTGAATGAAAGGGAAAAACATCCCTGCAGCGTTACTACCCCCGCCGACACTGGCTACCACAACCTTAGGCAGTTTTCCTGTTTGAGCGATGCATTGTTCGCGAGATTCTTTTCCGATCACAGATTGAAAATCCCTGACAATCCATGGGAAAGGATGAGGGCCTACCGCACTGCCGATGATGTAATGGGTATCTCCTACGGTGGACATCCAATCGCGCATTGCCTCGTTAACTGCATCGCGAAGAGTTCTGCTGCCCGTGGTTACCGGGCAAACTTCGGCCCCCATGGCTTGCATTTTAAACACATTGAGTTTTTGTCTGCGGATATCTTCTTCGCCCATGTAAACTCTGCAGGGGAAGTTGAAAAGGGCGCAAGCAGTTGCGGTGGCTACGCCATGCTGCCCGGCACCAGTTTCAGCGATGATGCGTTTTTTGCCCATTCTTTTTGCCAGAAGTGCCTGCCCGATGGAATTGTTTATTTTGTGAGCGCCCCCCGCCTGCCCGATGGAATTGTTTATTTTGTGAGCGCCCGTGTGATTCAGATCTTCTCTCTTAAGAAGGATCTTTGCCCCGCCTGCTTCTTTGGTTAGCCGTTCTGCGAAATATAAACGCGAGGGTCTGCCTACATATTCATTCAAATAGCGATGGAATTCTTGTTGAAAAGATTCATCTTTGCAGGCCTTTTCGTATTCTGTGGTTAGTTCATTAAGTGCCTCGATAAGGGTTTCAGGTACATACCTGCCACCAAAAAGGCCGAATCTACCCATAGCATCTGGCGTTGATTGAAGTTTAGTGTTCATGTCCAACCTTATAAATGCAAAAAAACATAATACCCACACCATTCAGACTAGACTCGAAGGTTCGAGGGGTCAAGCGAACGCATATAAGTTCTACATAATAACTTATTGCTTAATGGGTGGGATTGTTATTCAATATTTGAAGGAAACAAAAAAGAGAACAAAAAAAACATCGCAATGCGATAGAGTTAAGGTTAAAGGCATGCCAGAACTACCGGAAGTGGAAACTGTAGTTCGAGATTTAATCCCACTTTTAAGCTTAAAAACCGTAATAAAGGTGGAAGTTCCCGGAAAAAAATTAAGAAGGCCATGGGATCCGGTCTGGAGCCAATTACTTGTAAATCAAACGATTGAAAAAGTTACCCGTCGGGGCAAATGGATCATTATTTCGTTTCGCTCAAATGTGCAACTGTTGATCCACTTGGGGATGACAGGTCAGTTATGTGTATTTAATCAAAGCACGCCTCTGCAATCCCATACCAACCTTGTTTTTTCATTGGATTGTAAGGCAAAAGAACTTCGATTTCGTGATATTCGCAGGTTTGGATCAGCCGATGTGTTTCTTTCTCAGGAGGCGTTAAAAGAGTTTTTTGATTCGCGAGAGTTGGGCCCCGAACCTTTTAACATTCCGCAAGATTACTGGGTTAACACCCTCGCAAAAAGTTCACGCAACTTAAAAGCTTTCCTTCTTGATCAGAAAAACATCACGGGCGTGGGCAATATCTATGCCGATGAATCTTTGTACAAATCTGGCTTAAACCCCTCGAGAAAAGCAGAGTCGTTATCTAAAAAAGAAGCATTATTG
>Ga0194050_1000126_pt1 | contig 24410 bp, 24 predicted proteins | sample SepL2310m_MetaG_FD_148657 | JGI IMG/M metagenome (GOLD analysis project Ga0194050, IMG submission 148657) | Anoxic zone freshwater microbial communities from boreal shield lake in IISD Experimental Lakes Area, Ontario, Canada - Sep2016-L239-10m | ecosystem: Environmental > Aquatic > Freshwater >...
TTGCTACGACATTACAAGCGTTGGAGTTTGTAGAACCGCACGATGTAAGAGAATTACGCAATGGCGAGGTTATCGAGATTGTGGGACTCACGATTAAAGCGATTCACGCACCAGGCCACACATCGGGTTCAGTAATGTTTGAAGTCAATAATGAGGTAGTAGTCAGTGGGGATGTTCTCTTTGCTGGTTCAATCGGTCGAACAGATCAACCAACAGGTTCGTCAAAGGATATGGAAGAGACGCTGAGAAAGAAAGTGCTGCCATTAGCTGATCACCTAAAAGTTCTTCCAGGTCATGGTCGAACAACCACGATGGCCGATGAGAGAAAGAATAATCCTTACTTGAATTCGATTAGGGGACGCTACTGATGTCCGGACAAAAGATTCAAGCACCAAAAGGTGTCAGTGAATACATGCCACCGCGCTCGGATATTTTTGAGTTTGTTCGTGAAGCGCTGATCGCCCCTGCACGCCGTGCAGGCTATTCATTGATGGAGCTTCCAGTCTTTGAAGACACAGAGCTTTTTACGCGTGGTGTGGGTGCATCAACGGATGTGGTGTCAAAAGAGATGTACACCTTTACTGATCGTGGAGATCGTTCACTAACTCTGCGACCTGAAGGAACTGCCGGCGTTATGCGTGCAGTGATAGAACATAATTTAGATCGCGGTGCGTTACCGATCAAGGTTTGGTACGCCGGTGCTTTTTTCCGCGCTGAACGACCACAAGCGGGTCGCTACCGTCAGTTCTATCAAGTGGGAATAGAGGCTATCGGTTTAGATGATCCAGCCATTGATGCAGAAGTTATCGCTATAGCAGATGCTGGTTTTAGAGCGATAGGTCTGACTAAATTTCGTTTGGAGCTAACATCTCTTGGAGATGCAGAGTCCCGCGCTGCACATCGAGTTGATCTTTTAAAGTTTATTGCGGCTTTAGATTTAGATGAAGCTACTGCCGCTCGGGCAGAGATAAATCCCCTTCGTTTATTTGATGATAAACGTGAAGCGATGAAAAAAGCTATGGCTAAAGCACCACTATTGATGGACTACTTGAGTGATGCATCGCGCACTCACTTTGAACAAGTAAAGAGATACTTGGATGCTTTGGGTATTTCATATGTTCTTAATCCACGTATGGTGCGGGGATTGGATTATTACACCGGTACCACTTTTGAATTTGTACATGAACTTCTGGGTGCTCAATCTGGCATCGGTGGTGGGGGTCGTTACGACGGATTGATGCAGGAGCTTGGCGGGCAAGAGTTATCTGGAATTGGATTTGGTCTGGGCATAGATCGGGCAGTTTTAGCTGCTGAGGCCGAAGGAGTTATCTCTACCCAATTATTTGTCTCCGATCTACTCATCATTCCACTAGGGGAGTTAGCCAAAGAGCGCGCACTTGTTATAGCTGCCGCACTGCGCGCTGGCAAAAAAACTGTGGAGATTGCCTTTGGTGATCGTGCGCTCAAGGCAGCAATGAAAGCTGCCGATAAGAGTGGGGCACGCTACGTAGTCGTACTTGGAGATTCAGAAATTGCCAGTGGCCATGTGGAGTTAAAAGAGATGAACACTGGTGCCACCGCATCGGTTAGGATTGACTCCTTAATCAACGAACTTTAGACATAGGAACCCTACCCACTCATGCTAAGAAGCCACGAAGCCGGATCGCTACGCACGTCCCATATCGGTCAGACCGTTACCTTGGCTGGTTGGGTTTCACGCCGTCGCGACCATGGTGGTGTTGCTTTCATCGATCTTCGTGATGCGTCAGGTTCGGTCCAAGTAGTTATTCGCGATGAAAAGTTAGCGGGATCTCTACGCGCTGAATGGTGCTTATTAATCACGGGCGAAGTCTTAGCGCGACCAGATGGTAATCAAAATCCTGGAATTCCTACCGGTGAGATCGAAGTAATGGGTGATTCAATCGTTGTGTTGAGTGAGTCTGCACCACTGCCATTTCCAGTTGATAGCGGAAATGACTCTGACATTAGTGAAGAAGTGCGTCTTAAGTATAGGTATTTAGATTTACGCCGTGAAAAGCCAGCCGCAAATCTTCGTCTTCGCTCAAAAGTAACCTCAACGATCCGTCGAGTGATGGAGCAAGAAGATTTTCTGGAAATTGAAACACCATATTTGACTCGATCAACACCGGAAGGTGCACGTGATTTTTTAGTGCCTGTTCGCTTGCAACCAGGTAGCTGGTATGCACTTCCGCAATCCCCACAGTTATTTAAGCAGCTATTGATGGTTGCGGGTATGGAAAAGTATTATCAAATAGCGCGTTGTTTCCGTGATGAGGATTTTAGAGCCGATCGCCAGCCTGAGTTCACTCAACTCGATATAGAGATGTCATTTATCGATCAGGAAGATATTTTGGCAGTGTCCGAAAAGATTGTTGCAAAGATTTGGCGTGAGGCAATTGGTTACACCATCCCACTTCCTTTACAACGCATGACGTACGCCGATGCCATGTCGCGTTTTGGTTCAGACAAGCCTGATCTGCGCTTCGGTAATGAACTTTCTGAACAAACCGAGTATTTTGCACAGACAACTTTCCGAGTATTCCAGGCAGCCTATGTTGGCGCAGTTGTAATGCCAAAGGGTGCAGCATCGCCTCGACGCGAACTAGATGCGTGGCAAGACTGGGCTAAAGCTCGTGGAGCAAAGGGCCTTGCTTACATTTTGATTAATGACGATGGAACTTTAGGTGGACCGGTCGCTAAAAATCTCTCTGAACAAGAGTGTGCTGGTATTGCTGCAGCAACAGGTGCAGCAGTCGGGGATGCAATATTTTTTGCCGCAGGAGATCGAGTGGCATCTCAGAATTTACTAGGAGCGGTTCGATTAGAGATCGGAAAGCGTTGTGGGCTAATTGCTCCAGGTACTTGGGAGTTCTTATGGGTCGTAGATGCACCAATGTTTGAACCAACAGATAATGGTGGTTGGACTGCAGTGCACCATCCATTCACTGGTCCGAAACCAGAGTTTGCATCTACATTTGCAAGTGACCCAGCCAGTGCATTGGCTTATGCTTATGACATCGTTCTTAACGGAACTGAACTCGGTGGGGGATCGATAAGAATTCATGATCGCACCATGCAGAAAGATGTTTTCAGCGTAATCGGATTAAGTGATGAAGAAGCCGTAAGTAAGTTTGGATTCTTGCTCGAGGCTTTTAACTATGGCCCCCCTCCACACGGTGGAATCGCTTTAGGTCTCGACCGAGTGTGCGCACTGTTAACTGGCTCTGACTCCATTCGTGAAGTGATCGCATTTCCAAAGACTGCAAGTGGAGGCGATCCGTTAACTGGTGCACCAACTCCCATCACTCCGGCGCAACGCAAAGAGAGCGGTATTGATGGCGCTCCTAAGTCCGGGCCTCAGGTAGGCTAGGCATATGGGTCCAGGTGGAGTTGCAACGATTATTGCCAGTTGTGGCCTGCTTATTATTGCCATCGCTATCGCTTATGTAGTTATTCGCGTAGGTCGTTTTATCGATGAGGCCAAGCTTTCTCTCAAGTCCCTTACCGATGAGACTGCGCCATTGATTGAAGAGGTTCACACAACTGTTTCTCTCGTCAATGGACCGCTAAAGAGCTTGAATCGAATCACCAAGAATGCCGAAGACTTATCCGATAAAGTAAATGAGACGGCACACTCTTTTCTCAATAAGAATGGTTCAGCAGTTAAGGTTGCCGGCGCACTTTTGTCTGCAGCGTCGGCTAAAAAATCTCGTGCCAAGAAGAAGGCTGAGTGATCTCGAGCTGTGGAATCCGCCGAGATCCGTGCGCGCTGGCTGCGCTTCTTCGAGTCTGAGAATCGCCAGGGTTTAACCCACACAGTCGTACCTTCGGCCTCCTTGATTGCCGATGACCCAAACTTATTACTTGTTAACGCGGGAATGGTTCCTTTCAAACCTTATTTTCTCGGCGAAGTCACTCCGCCATACCAGCGAGCAACCTCAGTTCAAAAGTGTGTTCGCACGTTAGATATCGATGAAGTTGGTAAGACAACTCGTCACGCCTCGTTTTTTCAAATGTGTGGAAATTTTTCTTTCGGTGATTACTTTAAAGAGGGCGCGATTTCTCTAGCGTGGGAACTCTTGACTCGACCAACTAATGATGGTGGCTACGGATTTGATCCTGAAAAATTATGGATAACTGTTTTTCTAGATGATGATGAGGCTGCCGATATTTGGCACAAAAAAATAGGCGTACCTAAAGAACGAATTCAAAGAATGGGTATGGGAGATAATTTCTGGTCGATGGGCGTACCTGGTCCATGCGGTCCTTGTTCTGAGATTTACTATGATCGTGGTCCCGAGTACGGCGCTGATGGCGGACCTATCGCCGATGAGAATCGTTATATGGAAGTATGGAACTTAGTGTTTATGCAGAATGAACGCGGAGCTGGTAGCGGAAAAGATGATTTTCCGATTCTCGGTGAACTTCCAGCCAAAAGTATTGACACCGGCCTCGGTTTAGAACGCATGGCCGCACTGCTACAGGGCGTTGAAAATATTTATGAAATCGACACAACGATGCAGATCTTAAAGAAAGCATCGCAACTAACTGGGTGAAGTACGGAGCTAATCCTAAATCCGATGTTTCTTTACGTGTTATCGCAGACCATGCACGAACATCTGCGATGCTTATTGGTGATGGTGTTACACCAGGTAACGAAGGTCGCGGGTATGTTTTGCGACGAATGATGCGACGCACTATTCGAAATATGCGTTTGTTGGGCTCAATGGATCCAATCATGTCTGAACTTACCGTTGCCGCTATTGGGGCAATGGGTCCGCAATATCCAGAATTAATTAGTGATAAAGCGCGAATACTTTCGGTAAGCGTTTCAGAGGAAGAAAGTTTCTTACAGACACTTAAGAGTGGAACCACAATTTTCGATGTTGCAAGTGCTGGGCTAAAGGAGTCGAAAAGCACAATACTTCCCGGCGCCGATGCCTTCAAACTTCATGACACTTACGGATTTCCATTTGATTTAACTCTAGAAATGGCTCGCGAAGAAGGCCTTGAGGTCGATGAGGAAGGCTTTAGAAGGCTGATGAAAGAGCAGAAAGATCGCGCTAAAGCCGATTCACGGGCAAAGAAGAGCGGCCATGCCGATGTAAGCGTTTATCGAAGCGTTGCCGATGCAAGTGGCAAGAACGAGTTTGTTGGCTACGCCCAGACGTCGAGTGAGGCTTCGATCTCCGCAATTCTTCTGGATGGCATCTTGGTGGCCAGTGCACAAGAGGGTGATGAAGTTGAAGTGATTTTAGATCGCACTCCTTTTTACTCTGAAGGCGGTGGACAGCTCGCAGATGGCGGAGTCATTTCTTTCGGCAACGGCACCAGCGTTGAGATTGATGATGTACAAACTCCTGTTCCTGGAGTCTTTGTGCACCGCGGTCGAGTGGTTCACGGTGGATTTGAGGTAGGCAATCAAGCGTTAGCCACGATCGATGTAGAACGTCGTAATGCGATATCTCGTGCACACACTGCAACACATATGGTGCATAAAGCTTTCCGTGAAATTTTGGGGGAGACTGCAACACAAGCAGGATCTGAGAACTCACCCGGTCGTTTTCGTTTCGACTTTCCATCCACCGGCGCAGTTCCCACCAGTGTTCTCAATGATGTTGAAGCTCGAGTCAACGCATTGCTTCTTGATGATTTACAGGTACGGGCAGAAGTAATGACTCAAGCACAAGCTAAAGAGATTGGAGCCATGGCTCTCTTTGGTGAAAAGTACGGTGATCAGGTGCGCGTAGTCAGTGTGGGTGATTGGGCTCGCGAACTCTGCGGAGGCACTCACGTTTCTGGCTCTGCCCAGCTTGGTGTGGTTAAACTTTTAAGTGAATCCTCAATCGGTGCTGGAGTACGCCGTGTAGAAGCGCTAGTTGGAGCCGATGCTTATAAGTTCTTAGCGCGTGAACATATTCTTTTGAACTCTCTTACTGAGATTATTAAAGGCGCGCGCACAGAAGAGCTGCCGGAGAGAATCTCCGATCTTTTAAACAAGGTTAGAGATATTGAGAAAGAGTTAGCTACGCTTAGATCTTCACAAGCCTTCGCACAGATCGGTGAGATTGCAAAGACGTCTTCGATTATTAATGGCGTGACTGCAACTCTGGTCAAACTCAGTGATGGTATTTCTGGTGATGACCTTCGTAAAATCGCACTTGAGTTGCGTGCAAAGGCTACGAACTCAGTTGTTGCTCTCATCAGCATCAACGATGGAAAGCCGGTTTTGGTCGCAGCTGTCAGCGATGAGGCACGGGTGCAAGGATTAAAGGCTGGAGCTCTCGTTAAAGTTGGCTCGGTAGTCCTCGGCGGTGGCGGAGGCGGCAAAGATGATTTCGCACAAGGTGGTGGCAGTAATCCAGACAAGGCTCAGGAAGCGCTAACTGCTATTTCGCAATCAATTAAGGGATAGTCCACCTTATGCAAAGGGGTCGCCGACTAGCCTTCGATTTCGGTGACGTACGCATAGGCGTTGCAGTGTGTGACCCAGATGGAATTCTTGCATCACCGCTTATTACATTAAAGACAAGTGATAGAAATCTCTTGCATTCGTTACAAAGTTTGTTGAGTGAATACGAACCTATCGCCATCTATATAGGAAAACCATCGAATATGGATGGAAGCGCTGGCAGCGCGGTAGATAAGGCAGAAGGTTTTAGGCACCTCATGGCAACGATTACTGATGCCCCGATCTCTTTTATTGATGAACGCATGTCAACTGTGAGTGCAACCAGAAGTATGCGCGAATCTGGCGTATCGGCCAAAGATGCGAAATCGCGAATTGATCAAGCAGCAGCTGTGGCAATTTTAGAGTTTGCGTTGGCGATTGAGAAGAATCAACGATGAAAATCCGACCTCTTGCGTACGCGCTCATTTTCATAGCCTTACTTACTTATGGACTGCATCTTGCTCGAGTAAATAGCGCTGGTGTTGCCAATTTTCAAACGCGACAGGTACAAGAAATAGATCCGGAAGTTACGGTGGAGATCCCGACTGGTGCTACTGGAAGTGCTATCGCAAAGATTCTGTTTGATGCTGGTATTGTGAAATCATCCCAGGCGTATTTTAGAACCGCAGTTGCCGATATTCGTTCGCAGAAAGTTGCACCTGGTGCCCATCGATTAACGCTTCGGATCTCATCCCAACAAGCACTTGATCAACTCCTAGACTCGGCAAGACTTGCGAATATGGTCACAATATTTGAAGGAGAGTGGAAGAGCGAGGTAACGTCTTCATTAATCTCATATGGCTTTTCAAAAAGCGAGATTAAAACTGCCTTTAGCTCCATAAAACTACCTAAAGGTTTCAAGAACGCTGAGGGTTTGCTTTTTCCTGCTCTCTATAGTTTTCCTTCTGGAACTTCGGCGAAAGAAGCTGTAGGCCTTATCGTGGCGCGATTTGATAATGAACCAGTGGCCCAAGAAATTCTAACGGCTAACGGTAAATACTCTCCATTACAACTCTTAACTATTGCCTCGATCGTTCAATCTGAGGGCGATAACGCTGATTTCGCTAAAATTTCACGCGTGATAAGAAACCGCTTGGAAATTGGAATGCCCTTGCAGATGGATTCCACGGTTCACTACATCAAAGGAGTCAGGGGGCAGATATTTTTAGGTACAACATCAACTCTGATCACATCGCCATACAACACCTATAAGAATTACGGTCTGCCGCCTGGACCTATTGGTAACCCAGGAGCGCTAGCTATGACAGCTGCCCTTCATCCGGCCAAAGGGGATTGGCTCTATTTCATTACCGTTGCACCTGGAGATACGCGTTTTACTCGATCCGACTCCGAATTTGTCACATGGAAATTCTTATATGAGAAAAATCGAAGGGCGGGTGCATTTAAATGATTAAAGCGGCAGTTCTTGGTTCGCCCATAGTTCATTCATTGAGTCCACTTCTACATGAGCTTGCTTATCGAGAGTTAGAAATTTCTGGTGAGTACTCAAAGATTGAGGTGAGATCTGGGGAGCTTGCCACTTTTCTCACGTCCTTAGATGCTTCTTGGACGGGTTTTTCTCTTACCATGCCACTAAAGGAAGAAATTATTAATTGTGTTGCAGAAGTAAGTCCTCTAAGTAAAAAGATTCGAAGTGCGAATACTTTGTATCGCAATACTGGGGATTGGCAGGCAACTACTACGGATGTTTCCGGTTTTATACATTCTCTGCAAAGCCATAGCGTTAAATGTGAAGGCAATGTTTTAATAATTGGTGCAGGTGCGACTGCGCGTGCAGCGGCTGCCGCGTGTGATGGTTGGTCTTCGCAGATCACAATTATGGCCAGATCTTCTCGAGGCGCTGATGAGATATTGAAGAGTGTAGATGCAGCCGAGATGAATTTCGTTTCGTGGGGCGATGAAGAATCTATTCAGGCCGCGCAGTTGATAATCAGCACTACTCCGGAAGGTGCAACGGATTCACTTTTCCAAGTTTTCCCAACCAAGCCGGAATCAGTTTTCTTCGATGTTTTATACAAGCCTTGGCCTACGCAAGCTCTACTCACTTGGCGAGAGAATAGCGGCTACGTCATTGATGGATTGGATTTGTTGATACATCAAGCAATATCACAGGTGGAAATATTTACCGCTTCACCGATAGATCGATCCTCGATGGCTCAACTCATGCGAAAAGCTGCTCTGGAGGCGTTGAGCTCATCCACATAGGAAAATGAACTCTGCGCAATGTAACTAACCTATATAGGTGATCGCCCTCGCTATATTTGCTCTACCCATATGTATCGCTGACGTGAAATATCATCGCATACCAAATATCTATCTCACATGGATGTTCTACATCACTGCCATCGAACGGATTTTAATCGGAACCACCTCAATTAACACATTTTTTTCGGCCAGCATCGTCCTCTTAACTCTCTACGGTGTCGCCGGAATAGGTATGGGGGATGTTAAATTAGTACTTCTCATCTGCTTAACTTTGGACTTTCAGGTGAGTGTCCACTTCTGGATTTTTATTTGTGCAATCTTTGCATGTGCCTCGATCATGGTGCTGCTTGAGTTTCTTCTATCGGGGCGAATTCGTCGTGAGATTGCGCTAGCACCTGCAATTTTTATGGCAACTGCGCTCTATTTAGGCGCGAGAATCAGTGGATTTCTGCAAGAATATGCACATGCGTTGGTTAACAGCTGGTGAATCTCATGGTCAGGCCCTTAGCGCAATTCTGGAAGGGATTCCTGCAAGCGTTGCTGTTACTACGGCCGATATCGATTTTCACTTACAGCGTCGCAGGCTCGGTGCTGGTCGCGGTGCACGTCAAACTTTTGAAGCTGACAAGGTCACAATTCTTGGCGGAGTGCGACATGGACTCACGCAAGGTGGACCCATCGCCATTCAAATTGATAATTCAGAGTGGCCTAAGTGGGAAAAAATTATGTCGGCCGACCCTGTCCCTCTAGATGAAATCAAAAACCTTGCACGCAATGCTCCATTGACACGTCCGCGTCCCGGTCATGCTGATTTAGTAGGGATGCAAAAATACGACTTAGATGATGCGCGACCGATTCTGGAGCGAGCCAGCGCCCGTGAGACAGCTGCCCGTGTGGCACTTGGCGCAGTTGCACGCAAGTTTCTCGAGCAAAGTTTAGGAATCACAATTCTAAGTCATGTGTTATCAATCGGTTCAGTACGCGTACCTGATGATGCACCGCTGCCATCATCTGCTGACATGCAGCGCATAGATAGTGACCCTGTTCGATGTGCGGATAAGTTAACGAGTGAGCGCATGCTTGCAGAGATTGATAGCGCCCACTCTGATGGAGATACATTGGGTGGAGTGGTTGAAGTATTGGCCTTTAATATGCCACCTGGTTTAGGTTCACATGTTCATTGGGATCGACGTTTAGATTCTCGTTTAGCTGGTGCAGTCATGGGTATTCAGGCGATTAAAGGCGTAGAACTTGGTGATGGATTTGCAACAGCAGAGCGGCGTGGCTCCAAAGCTCATGATGAAATTGAAAAAGATTCCAAAGGCAACATTGTTAGACGTACAGATCGTGCTGGTGGCACTGAGGGTGGAATGTCCAACGGTGAAATCCTTCGTGTTCGTGCAGCTATGAAACCTATTTCGACGGTCCCAAAGGCGCTCGATACGATCGATGTGTCAACTGGTGAGGCCGCCAAAGCTATTAATCAGCGTTCAGATGTGTGCGCTGTTCCGGCTGCTGGAGTTGTAGCAGAGGCGATGGTTGCACTTGTTTTGGCGCAAGCTGTTCTTGAAAAATTTGGTGGGGACTCAGTTGGTGAGACTCGTCGTAACTTTGAAAGTTACATTCTCAATCTCAATTTTAAGTAGTAACGATGCCACAGTTTATTTTGATGGGTCCGCCAGGGGCAGGAAAGAGCACGGTAGGAAAGGCTCTTGCCCGCCACCTCGGTCTGCGATTCGTTGATACCGACATTGTGATTGAAGAAAAGTCTGCGATGAAGATTTCCGATATATTTATCTCAAAGGGTGAAGGATTTTTTAGAGAAGTCGAGTTCGAAGTACTTCAAGAGTGCATCGTTATTCCCGAATGCGTTCTCTCGCTCGGTGGTGGGGCACCTATTTCAGAGCGTGCCCAAGCACTACTTGCAACGACTGATTCGCATCGGATTTTTCTAGATGTCTCACTTGCTATTGCCGCTGCACGAGTGGGTTTCAATCGGGATCGCCCACTGTTGTTGGGCAACCCTCGCGCCCAATGGCAAGAACTCAATGAAGTACGGCGCCCTATTTATGAGCGTTTAGCAACTGCAGTTGTTAAAGTTGAGGGAACCAGTGTGAAAGATCTAGTTGCTCAGATTGTTGAGGCCACTCAATGAAGATTATTACGGTACATGCCGAGCGAAGCTATGACGTAATCATTGATTGCGATTGGAAAAGCGAAGTTCTCAAGCTCGCAAATGGCCGTTCAAGAGTTGCAGTTATTTACTCCACTGCGATGCGTGATTCAATTCGATTTGACGCTGATGTTGATGCTGAGTTCCATTTCTTTGAGGTAAGTGATGGTGAGGCTGCAAAGAATATTGCAAGCCTATCGTCTTTATGGAATTGGTTAGGTGCAGCCGGATTTACTCGCTCTGATTTAGTTATTGGTATCGGTGGTGGAGCGATTACGGATTTGGCTGGCTTTGCGGCGGCAACCTGGTTGCGAGGGATTGATTGGATCGGCGTTCCCACTAGTGTCGCAGGAATGGTGGATGCTTCGGTTGGTGGTAAAACAGGGATCAATAGTGATTATGGTAAGAATCTTATTGGGGCTTTTTATTCGCCACTTTCTGTAATTATCGATTTTTGTTGGCTGAAGACTCTCTCTGATCGTGATTTTGCCGCTGGACTAGCTGAGGTAATCAAGTGTGGATTTATCAGTGATGTAGAGATTCTAAGAGTGATTGAAGGACAGAGTGTTGAATCTCTACGAACACAATCGGATCTTATTGAAGAGTTAGTTTCGCGTTCAGTGCAAGTGAAAGCCGATGTCGTGGGTATGGACTTTAAAGAGAGTTTCGTCCGTGAAGTACTCAATTACGGCCACACGTTAGGACATGCAATTGAAATTCATTCTCGTTATTCATTACGCCATGGTGAAGCAATTTCAATTGGTTTGGTCTATGCCGCAGAACTTGCCCATGCTAGGGGTTTGATTGATTCTGGCGTGCTGGATCAACATCGTCGACTCTTGGCCGCGCTGGGTCTGCCCATCACTTATGAAGCGACAGCTTGGCCCGCACTATGGCCACTGCTCGCACTAGATAAGAAAAGCAGAGGCTCACAACTACGATTTGTAGTATTAACTGCACTCGGGGCGACCAGGAGAGTGGAAGACCTTAACGAGGGCGAACTTCACAGTGCTTATGAGAGAATTAGCTCATGAAGATTCTTGTAATTAACGGGCCCAATCTGGCACGACTCGATATTAGAGACTCATCTATTTATGGTGACCTCAACTATGCCGAGCTCAAGAACCTTATTGAAACCGCGGCCACAACATACGGCTTCGAAGCCGATGTCCGCCAAAGTGATGATGAAGCAACGATTATCGGATGGCTACATGCCGCCGCTGATGCAAAGACACCTGTCATTATCAATCCTGCGGCCTTCACACATTATTCATATGCAATTCGTGATGCTGCCGAACTATTAAAGGCCCCCCTCATAGAAGTGCATCTATCAAATCCAATGGCTCGTGAAGAGTTCCGGCACACGTCCGTTATCTCTGGCGTTGCGAATGGAACAATTGGCGGTTTCGGTCCTAACTCCTATGTTTTAGCGATTATCGCGATGAAGAACCTGCTCAGCGGGGCGAACTGAGCACATAGTTTTAGCAGGTATCCTTACTTCCTTGCCATCACAGCAGGTGGCCGAAAAACTAATTATCCGAGTGGAGTTCTATCGTGGCAACAACAGCTGATCTTAAGAATGGCATCACACTAGATATCGAGGGCCAACTTTGGAATGTTGTTGAATTTCAGCATGTAAAGCCAGGTAAAGGTCCAGCTTTCGTTCGTACAAAGTTGAAGTCAGTTCTTACTGGCAAAGTGATCGATCGAACTTTTAACTCTGGAGTTAAGATCGATATCGAAATCCTAGAGAAGCGCGATATGCAGTTTCTTTATAAAGAGGGCGAAGATTTTGTATTTATGGATTCAAAAACTTACGATCAAATGACTATTTCACAGGCCACTGTTGGTGATATGGCTAATTACATGCTAGAAAACACTGACGCAGTTGTTGCAGTTCACGAAGGTAATCCGCTCTATATTGAGCTAGCGGCATCAGTTCCACTAAAAATTACCTATACCGAACCTGGTATTCAAGGTGATCGCTCATCTGGTGGTACAAAGCCGGCAACGGTTGAAACTGGAATTGAAATTCAGGTTCCACTATTCATCAAGCAAGATGAAGTTGTCATGGTTGATACTCGTGATGGGTCTTACCAAGGTCGCGCTAACTAGTGTCGGCCCGCAGTAAAGCTCGAAAGGCCGCGTTAGATTTACTGTACGAGGCCGATATTCGCGGGACCAATGCTCTTGCAACCCTCACACTGCGCGATGTAGTTGAAGAGGGCCCTGATGCGCGCCCAATTCGTGACTACACACGAGAGTTAGTTACCGGGATTAGCGAGCATTACCGAAAGATTGATGAGTTAATCACGACATATGCCCAAGGTTGGGACATGGACCGCCTGCCTGCAGTTGATAGAAACATCCTGCGCCTAGGTATTTATGAGATTTTATGGGGAAACAATATTCCAGATGCAGTAGCAATTGATGAGGCACTTGATTTAGCTCGCGAACTGTCAACCGATGACTCAGCTGGGTTTATCCATGGTGTTCTAGGCAGGATAGCCTCAATTAAAGATAGTTTAGCTATCTGATGTAATAAGAAGTTTATTGGTGTTAAGCATTTGTATAAGAGCCTGGCAACTACTTCCCATAGCTAGAGCAAGTGATTCGATATCACTTGTGCGCAAAGAAAGAACCTCGCCATTCCAGTCGTCTCTTTTCGCAACAATTCCTGAGATGAAGGTAGAAAGAATACGGAATGGAAGATCTTCATTGACAATGGATACCCGATCCAGGGCGAGCAAACGCAGCCGGCGAAGATCGATAACAACTCCACCCAGGTTGTGTTGACTAATGATGGGTTCAGCTAAGAGATATGCCAGTGGGACCTCGTAAAACTCCGCGATCACAATTGCCTTCTTAACGCTCAATGATCGGTCGCCGCGTTCATACGAGCCAAGCACTACTGCCGGAATCCGGCCACTGCTAGCAATCTGAACATCGCGAAGGGATAGAGCTTTGCTTAAGCGGATAGCGCGGAGGCGATGTGAGATTGAATCTATAGTCGGCGTGGTCATAGCGTTGAGGGTAGATGGAGAAGGCAGCTCAGGATTTTGATATCCACAGTTTGAGGGAGTCGATGCTATGATCGCGCTTGCATCCTTTAACGACCCATCCTGTGAGATGGGGAAGGAGATTTACTATGAGTATTGCCCTGTCCGCATCGGATATCTCGCGTGCGTTGACCCGTATTTCCCATGAAATTGTTGAAAAAAACCAAGGTGCCGAGAACATAACCTTGCTTGGAATTCCTACACGTGGTGCTCACCTGGCGATCCGTGTTGCGCAAACGATCTCAACCATCGAATCGCGAAAGATCCAAGCCGGAATGTTGGATATCACAATGCACCGCGATGATTTAAGAATGCGCCCGCTCCGCGCCATCATGTCCACGACTATTCCCAGTGTCGGCATAGAGGGCAGGGATGTTGTCCTCATCGATGATGTTCTCTACTCCGGGCGAACAATTAGAGCGGCGCTCGATGCCCTAGGTGAACTTGGACGCCCACGCTCCGTTCAATTGGCGGTACTTGTAGATCGCGGCCATAGGCAGCTACCTATTCGAGCTGACTTTGTTGGCAAAAACTTACCGACTTCATCAAACCAATCGGTTCGTGTGCACCTGGTTGAAATCGACGGAGCAGATGAAGTGCTCATAGAAGGGGAGGGCTAAACCATGCGGCACTTACTCTCAATCTCTGATCTTAACAAATCCGATGCAATTCTAATTCTGGATACAGCAACCGAACTCGCTCGCGTGAGTGATGGTCAGGTGAAGAAACTTCCCACACTTCGTGGACGTACCATTGTCAATCTCTTTGCTGAAGATTCAACTCGCACCCGCATCTCCTTTGAAGCAGCTGCAAAACGTTTGTCGGCCGATGTTATTAATTTCTCAGCAAAAGGTTCCAGTATTAGTAAAGGTGAGTCCTTAAAAGATACCGCGATGACTTTGCAAGCGATGGGAGCCGATGCGGTCGTCATTCGACACAGTGCTTCAGGTGCTCCACAACGTTTAGCTGATTCACAGTGGATGACAGGAAGTGTCATCAATGCCGGTGATGGCACACATGAACATCCCAGCCAAGCACTCTTAGATGCTTTTACTATTCGGAAACATCTCGGTAAAGGTGGCGCAGATTTAGCAGGATTGAAGGTAGCAATCGTTGGCGATGTGTTGCACTCGCGTGTTGCGCGCTCGAATGTGCTCCTGCTCAACCTCTTGGGCGCGCATGTAACTTTGGTCGCCCCGCCTACACTGTTACCTGTTGGAGTCGAGAGCTGGCCAGCTAAAGTCTCATACGATTTGGATGAAGTTATCTCACAGGTTGACGCCGTCATGATGTTGCGTGTGCAACAGGAGCGAATGAATGATCTATTTTTTCCTAATGCGCGCGAATATTCACGGTATTTTGGTTTGAACTCGCAGCGCTTAGCCATGATGCAACCACACGCCATCATTATGCACCCAGGCCCAATGAATCGGGGATTAGAGATTGCTGCAGAGGTCGCGGACAGTGCACGTTCGGTCATCGTTGAGCAAGTAGCAAATGGTGTCAGTATCCGAATGGCAATCCTCTATGTCTTACTTGCTGGCGCACCATTGGAAGCGGGGTCGAACTAATGTCAACAACCACATTCGTTCTTAAAGGCGGCACCCTAGTTGACGGGTCGATTAGCGATATTTTAATAGATGGTGGCGTAATTACCAGGATCGAAAAATCTCTTACAGATGAGCACGCAACGGTGATCGATGCTACTGACTCGATAGTTTTGCCTGGCTTAGTTGACTTACACACCCACTTACGCCAACCAGGTCGCGAAGATGCAGAAACAGTAGCCTCTGCATCGCGAGCTGGCGCTAAAGGTGGTTTCACTGCGCTGTCTGCAATGGCCAACACTTCACCGGTTGCAGATAATGCTGGAGTCGTAGAACAGGTTTATCGACTGGGGCAAGAAGCGGGATTATTAGATGTTTTTCCAATCGGTGCAGTTACTGAAGGGTTAAAAGGCGAGACTCTCTCTGAGATTGGCGCGATGGCAGATTCGATCGCCAGAGTAAGAGTGTTTAGCGATGATGGCATGTGTGTCTTCGATCCCTTGGTAATGCGAAGAGCTCTTGAGTACATCAAAAAATTCGATGGCGTAATCGCTCAGCATGCGCAAGAGCCACGACTAACTATTGGATCACAAATGAACGAGGGCGAAATGTCGGCGCGACTTGGTTTGCGCGGATGGCCAGCAATTGCCGAAGAAGCGATCATTGCGCGCGATGTTTTACTCACAGATCATGTTCAATCGCGATTACATGTCTGCCATGTAACAACGGCTGGGGGAGTAGAGATTATTCGTTGGGCAAAGGCACGAGGCATCAATGTGAGCGCCGAGGTAACTCCACACCATCTTTTACTTACCGATGACTTAGCTAGTTCGTACGACCCGATTTTTAAAGTGAATCCACCTCTTCGCACTGAAAAAGATGTACATGCCCTCAGGGAGGCACTTGCCGATGGCACGATTGATATCGTCGCAACTGATCATGCACCGCACACAATGGAGTCAAAAGAATGCGAGTGGCAGGAGGCGTCTTTTGGAATGTTAGGTTTAGAAACAGCTATTTCTATAGTTCAAAAAACTATGGTTGACAATGGTTTATTAACTTGGCAAGGGGTTGCCGAAAGGATGTCACATTCTCCAGCTCGTATTGGCGGATATGAACACCAAGGTCAAAAAATTTCAGTGGGCAGTGTTGCTAATGTAACTCTCATCAATCCATTGAAATCTTGGACGGTAGACCGAGATCTTGTGCAATCACGAAGCCGTAATACTCCCTTCCACGGCTATGTGTTACCGGGCGTAGTGACACATACGTTCTACAAAGGCAAACTCACCCTAGAAAATGGAGTGAATGTTTAGATGAGCACCGCATTTCTAGTTCTGGATGACGGCAGAGTTTTTGAAGGCCAATCCTGGGGATCTACCGGTAAAACTTTTGGCGAAGCAGTCTTTCAGACTGGGATGACTGGATACCAGGAAACGTTAACTGACCCTTCGTATCACAAGCAAGTAGTTGTCATGACGGCGCCGCATATTGGAAATACAGGTTTTAACACTCAGGATAATGAGTCTGAGAAGATCTGGGTCGCAGGTTTTGTTGTCAGAAATCCATCGTCACTCGTATCTAATTGGCGAAGTGAGAATGATCTTGAGAGTGAGTTGATTGCCCAAAATATAGTTGGATTACAAGGAGTCGATACTAGAGCGTTGACACGTCACTTGCGCGATAGAGGTGCAATGCGAGTAGGCATTTTTTCAGATTTAGAGATGACACGTGAAGAAATGGTAGTTGAAGTTCGAAAGAGCTCACAAATGTCTGGGTCCTTTCTTGTATCCGATGTTTCAACTAAAACCCCATATGTAGTTCCTGCAAAGGGGGAAAAGAAGTTTGTAGTAGCAGCTTTAGATTTAGGTATTAAGTCGGCAACTCCACGTGCACTATCTGAGCGTGGGGTAGAAGTTCACGTTTTGCCCTTCGACTCTACTGCTGAGGATATTTGTGCACTTTCTCCGGATGGTCTGTTCATCTCAAATGGTCCGGGTGATCCTGCCACAATGATTCAGGTTATCGAGGTAGTTCGACAGATTCTCCTCAAACAGATTCCTATCTTTGGAATCTGTTTTGGTCATCAAATTCTTGGTAGAGCGTTAGGTTTTGAGACTTACAAGTTAACGTTTGGCCATCGAGGCATCAATCAACCTGTCATCGACAAGTTAACAAGTAAGGTCGAGATTACTTCGCATAATCACGGTTTTGCATTAGCGGCTCCAACGGAGACAGAGTTCACAACGGTGTACGGCCGCGGAGAAGTAACTCACGTGAGTTTAAATGATGGTGTGGTCGAAGGTCTTCACTTAATCGATCGTCCAGCGTTTTCCGTGCAATACCATCCTGAGGCCGCAGCTGGCCCCCATGATGCGCAGTATTTATTTGACCGCTTCGTCGACATGATGTCTTTAAAGGTAGGCAAATAATGCCACGCGACACGTCCATCAAAAGTGTATTAGTTATTGGTAGTGGTCCAATCGTCATTGGGCAAGCATGCGAGTTTGACTACTCAGGCACACAGGCCTGTCGTGTATTACGTGAAGAGGGTATTCGTGTCATTTTAGTCAATTCTAATCCCGCAACAATTATGACCGATCCAGAGTTTGCGGATGCTACATACATTGAACCGATCACTCCTGAAGTAATCGAGAAGATCATTGCTCATGAAAAGCCCGATGCAGTCTTAGCAACTTTGGGTGGTCAGACGGCCTTAAACGCGGCGATCGGACTTTTTGAACGCGGAACGTTGGCGAAATATGGCGTAAAGCTTATCGGTGCTGATGTTGCAGCTATTCAGCGTGGAGAAAATCGTGAGTTATTTAGAGCTATTGTAGAAAAAATTGGGGGAGAGTCAGCGCTTTCAATAATCTGTCACACGATGGATGAAATCTTTACCGCAGTTAAAACGTTGAACTATCCAGTTGTAGTTCGCCCATCTTTTACAATGGGCGGGTTAGGCTCCGGCATTGCCTTTGATGAAGAAGAGTTGCGACAGATTGCTGGAGCAGGCTTACGACATAGTCCAACCTCAGAAGTTCTCTTAGAGGAGTCGATCATTGGTTGGAAAGAGTACGAACTTGAAGTGATGCGTGATCGCAAAGATAACGTAGTCATTGTCTGCAGCATTGAGAATGTAGATCCTATGGGTGTTCATACCGGTGATTCGATCACGGTGGCACCTGCTATGACTTTGACCGATGTTGAATACCAAAGGCTTCGAGACCTCTCATTGCGGATTATCCGTGAAGTTGGTGTGGATACCGGAGGGTGCAACATCCAATTTGCCGTTAATCCGGTAGATGGCCGCATCATTGTTATCGAGATGAATCCCCGTGTATCTCGATCAAGTGCGCTGGCATCTAAAGCCACTGGTTTTCCTATCGCAAAAATTGCAACTAAATTAGCGATAGGTTACACATTGGACGAGATTCAAAATGACATTACTAAAGTCACACCCGCCTCTTTTGAACCTACGCTGGACTATGTTGTCGTTAAGATGCCACGTTTTGCCTTTGAAAAGTTTGCTGATGCAGATCCACGTCTTACAACAACTATGAAGAGTGTTGGTGAGGCCATGGCGATTGGCCGCTCTTTCTCTGAAGCCCTCATGAAAGCTCTGCGTTCACTGGAACGCAAAGAGGCTATTTTTTCTTGGCACGAAGTTAGAGCAGGTGAAAAAGATCAACTACTTTCTCAAATTTCGGTTCCAACGGAGTATCGACTTCAGCAAGTGCAGCGGGCTATGTGGGCCGGGGCTACCATTGATGAGGTATTTGCAGCATGTAAAATTGATCCCTGGTATTTACGGCAGTTAGAACTTATAAATCAACAAGCGGAACAGATCGCAGTTCCTGGTGAGCTTACAAGCCAAATTTTACGCGGCGCTAAGTCCAACGGTTTTTCTGACTATCAAATTGCGAAAATTCGCGGAATCAGTGAAGACGAGGTCCGAAGGATTCGCCATCACTTATCAATCAGACCGGTATATAAAACAGTTGATACATGTGCAGCCGAGTTTGAAGCCTTCACTCCCTACCACTATTCATCCTATGAAGAAGAGAGCGAAGTACGACCAAGAACAGTTCCTGCAGTAATTATTTTAGGTAGCGGACCGAACCGCATAGGTCAAGGAATCGAATTTGATTACTCGTGCGTGCACGCCTCGTTTGCGCTTCGTGCTGCAGGGTATGAAACTATTATGATTAACTGTAATCCAGAGACTGTATCTACTGATTACGACACTAGTAATCGCCTCTATTTTGAGCCGTTGACGTTAGAGGATGTTCTGGAAGTGATTCACGCTGAGACGCAGGCAGGGCCATTACTTGGCGTTATAACACAATTAGGTGGACAAACACCGCTTGGTTTAGCAGCTGGTCTGAAGGCTAATGGCGTAACGATCCTTGGAACAAGTCCAGAGGCTATCAATCTTGCCGAAGAGCGTGGAGCATTTGGAAACATTTTATTTGAACAAGAGTTGACTGCCCCTGAGTTTGGAATGGCAGCGTCTCAACTTGAGGCAATCACTATTGCAACCCGTATCGGTTACCCAGTATTAGTGAGGCCTTCCTTTGTATTAGGTGGTCGTGGCATGGAGATTGTTTATGATGATCAATCACTTGCAGGTTTTATCTCGCGGGCAACAGATATCACCCCAGATCATCCAGTCTTAGTAGATCGTTTCTTAGATAGCGCTATTGAGATTGATGTCGATGCTTTATTCGATGGTGATGAACTATTCCTGGGTGGAGTTATGGAACATATTGAGGAGGCCGGTATTCATAGTGGAGATAGTGCGTGCGTTCTACCTTCCATGACGGTCTCAGTTGATTCGTTAGCCGAGATTATTCAAGCCACACTTAAGATAGCTCGTGGTGTTGGTGTTCGAGGTTTGATTAATATTCAATTCGCAATCGCCGACTCTAAACTTTACGTATTAGAAGCTAATCCTCGCGCTTCTCGAACAGTTCCATTTGTAAGTAAATCAACGGGAGTTCCTTTAGCAAAAGCGGCAGCACGAATCTCTGTGGGTAGCTCAATCGCAGAACTGCGCGCCGAAGGTTTATTGCCGACGATCGGCGATGGTGTTGCACATGGCGTCTCAGTGAAAGAGGCAGTTCTACCGTGGAATCGCTTTCGTCGTCTGGATGGACGAGGAGTGGATGCAGTGCTTGGGCCCGAGATGCGATCAACTGGTGAAGTCATGGGTATCTCTCCAACCTTTGGTGAGAGCTATGCGAAGTCACAAATACAGGCCTTTGGTCCTCTGCCTAAAACTGGAACAGTGTTTATCTCTTTAGCCGATAAAAATAAGGTTCATGGTGTTGATGCCGCAGCCGGCCTCAGCACATTGGGCTTTAAAATATTGGCAACTCAGGGCACTGCCGAGTTTTTAGCCTCCCATGGAGTACCTTCAGTCACGGTTCGAAAAAACTCTGAAGGTAAAGGGCCCATGGGAGAGCGCACGATCGTAGACATGATTAACTCCGGTGATATTGATCTTGTGATCAATACTCCGGTAGGGCGTGGCACACGTCATGATGGTTGGGCCATTCGCACGGCAGCTGTTCAACGCTCTATTCCAATTATCACGACTACCGCAGGATTTAACGCTGCAGTTGAGGGTATTCGCTTCTTGCAATCAAACGAAGTTTCGATTAAATCTCTACAAGAGTGGCTGGCTTAGCATGGCTGAGATTAATCGCAACGCTAGGCAGATTAAAGCCTATGTAGTGAGTAATAAGCGGGTTGGTCAATACCATCAGTTAATTCTCACTATCGGCGATGTAGCTCAACAATGTAAACCTGGAAACTTCGTAGCAATTAATGTTGGTGGTAATACGTCGGCCATGATTTTGCGTAGAGCATTTGCAATTTCGCGAGTCTCGGTTAACTCTGCATCGGGTGGAACTATGGAGTTAATCGTTGCCCCTCACGGTCAGGGTAGTACGTGGTTATGTTCGCAGCTCGAAGGTGCCGAACTAGATGTGGTAGTCCCGCTAGGCACAGCCTTTGGTATACCGACAGAACCAGTTCAAGTTCTACTAGTAGGCGGCGGATATGGATCAGCCCCTCTATTTGGTTTAGCTGAAGTACTTAATGCGCGTGGTTGTCGCGTAGACATGATATTGGGAGCAAGTACTGCTTCGAAAATTTATGCACCCATGGAAGGAAAGCGCGCAGTAAATTCTCTGCGTATATACACCGAAGATGGGACTATGGGACAAACTGGAAGAGTAACTGAACCGATACAAGCCCTGGTTGCAGATTTAAGTATTGCGGTCATTTATTCCTGCGGTCCAATGGCTATGTTGGCCGCTATCGATTCAATCACTCGAGGAACAGAAGTGGTTCATCAATGTGCAGTCGAAGAGTCAATGGCATGTGGAATAGGCGTGTGCATGACATGCGTTCTTCCAACCCAAGATGCCGATGGCAACATAGCGATGCTCAGATCATGTATCGATGGACCGGTCATGGATGGTGAGAGAGTTATCTGGGACAAGGTTGGTAAGGCGTTATGACTTCTTTAGATTTTTCTACAACGCTTGGAAATGCATGGTTTCCTGCCCCAATTTTCACCGCTAGTGGATGCGCCAGCTCCGGTCGTGAGTTAGCACAGTTTTTTGATCTGAATTCGATAGGTGGAGTCGTAACTAAATCCGTTATGTCTAAGCCACGTCATGGTCGTCCAACTCCTCGAATGGCCGAGACACCAAGCGGAATGCTTAACTCCATCGGTCTGCAAGGCCCTGGTATCGACGCCTTTATTGCTAAAGATATTCCCTATCTACTTGAACAAAAAGCTCGCATCGTTGTCTCAATTGCGGGAGAGACCGTTGAAGAGTATGCAACGTTAGCGCGTAAGTTACGCGGAATATCTGGGATCAGCGCTCTCGAAGTCAACATATCGTGTCCGAATGTCGAGAATAGAGGTCTGGTCTTTGCCTGCGATCCAGATGCATCACGGCGTGTAATAGATGGTGTACGACGTACCATCGGTGGAGAACTTCCGATCATTGCAAAGCTTTCACCCGATGTTACCGATTTAGTTCATATTACTCGTGGAGTAGTAGATGCGGGTGCAGATGCAGTCGCTCTCATCAATACGGTTTTAGGCATGGTGATTAATATTGAAACGTTAAGACCACATCTTGGCGGAAAGACCGGTGGATTATCGGGTCCAGCTATTAGACCAATTGCTGTGCGTGCTATCTATCAAGTTTTTCACGCTGCACTTCCAAAGCTTCCAATTTTAGGCATGGGAGGGGTATCTTGCGGTCGCGATGCTTTAGAGATGATTGCAGCTGGAGCTAGCGCAGTATCTGTAGGCACGGCAAGTTTTGGTAATCCAACTGCATTGCCGACTATTCAGAGTGAGTTGAAGCAGCTTTTACTCGACAAGGGCTTCTCATCGCTACGTGATGCAATTGGTTTTGCGCATAGACCTGAGATCGCTGATGCTAAATAAAGCACCGATAGTTTTGGCAGTCGATACTTCGGATTTAAAAACCGCTTTTGGCTGGGTCAAAGCAACAGAAGATGTCGTAACAGTGTATAAATTAGGCCTAGAATTTTTTCTTACCTTTGGATCAGAGGGCGTGAATGCGGTAACACAAAACACCGATGCTGATATTTTTCTAGATCTTAAACTTCATGACATAGAAAACACGGTTTCTGGGGCAGCACGTGCAGTTAGTTCCTTAAGACCAAAGTACTTAACGGTCCATGCCTCTGGGGGAGCGGGAATGATTCGCGCCGCCGCAGATGCATTACCTTCGACTTTTGTGACTGCAGTTACGGTTTTAACGTCGCTGTCAGAAAGTGATGTTGACAGTATTGGATTCAGAGATAATGCTTTAGATAGCGCAGTTCGCTTAGCCAGCTTAGCCACCAACGCAGGTGCTCGAGCGATTGTCTGTTCACCCTTAGAGATTTTGGCGATTCGTCAAGCAGTAGGTTCGGCAGTAACAATCATTACCCCTGGAGTGCGTCCTGTCGATACCGCACATAGTGATGATCAAAAAAGGACCATGACTCCACGTGAGGCGATAGATCGCGGTGCTGATTTTGTGGTTATTGGTAGGCCAATAACTATGCATTGGCAACATGGCGCTCAAGCTATGCGCGAACGAGCAATGGAAATAGCACAGCAAATTAACTCTGTGCACTAGATTTAGCTCATGGGTGCACCTCCACAATTGACTGCCGAAGAACGTGCATTGGCGCTTGCTAAGGCGGCCCAGTCGCGCAAACGACGTGCTGAAGTAAAAAACAAGATTAAAAGTGGGGAGTTTTCTATCGATACAGTCCTAGAAATTGCAGCTAATGAAGATAGTGTCGGAAAGATGCGAGTTCGCGAGCTTTTGGAAGCTCTCTCTGGTGTTGGAAAAGTTAGGGCAACCAGTCTCATGGAGCGATTAAATATCTCACCCACTCGTAGGATTCAAGGTTTGGGTCGTCACCAGTTGAAGCAATTACGTAACGAATTTATGAAATCATCGCATGCTGTAGCACCTGGGAAACTCTTAGTTTTGTCCGGACCAGGGGGAGTCGGCAAAAGTACAGTCGCAAGTTCATTGCGTGCTTCTGGAGATTTCTGGGTTAGCATTTCTGCAACAACTAGAGCTCCACGAAAAAATGAGCACGATGGTGTTGAATATTTTTTTATTTCAGATGAAGAGTTTTCTCGCCGAATCAAAGATGATGAGTTTCTTGAATGGGCGGCATTCGCCGGCAACCGCTATGGAACTCCGCGATCAGCAGTTGAAGAAGCACTCTTAAAGGGCAGAAATGTTCTTTTGGAGATTGAGATTGCGGGAGCCAGACAGGTGAAGGCGCATGTGTCGCAGTCGCTTCTGGTATTTCTTGAACCTCCAACCTGGGAGGAGCTGGTTTCACGATTAGAGGGACGTGGCACGGATTTT
>Ga0194050_1000128_pt1 | contig 24280 bp, 29 predicted proteins | sample SepL2310m_MetaG_FD_148657 | JGI IMG/M metagenome (GOLD analysis project Ga0194050, IMG submission 148657) | Anoxic zone freshwater microbial communities from boreal shield lake in IISD Experimental Lakes Area, Ontario, Canada - Sep2016-L239-10m | ecosystem: Environmental > Aquatic > Freshwater >...
AAAATGTGATAGAGAAGTTTACTCTGCTAACGTAGGTTTTGTCATGTCAGCAAAACTTACTTCAGAGGAACTTCGCCTCCTGGATGCCGCCGTTTCCCAACTCCGGTCGACGTTACCGGCCTCATGGAACGTCGGGGTGGGCAACTGGACTGTGCCGGGGCAAGATCCCACCCGTCCACCCACGCAGATCGATCCTCTCCTCGAAATCCAGGGACCGCAGGAGCAGGGGGGCGCCAGCCTCATGGTCGAGCCAAAACGCGTGCTCACGCCACGAGACGCCGAACGTCTCTTCTCAGGAACGGCACGTCGATACCGCCAACTGAATCCGAGTCCGCGGGTTCTCGTCGTCGCTCCCTGGCTCAGCACTCGAACCTGTGCGGCCCTCGCCGCCGACGACATCAATTACTTGGATCTGACAGGCAATGTTCGGATCAGCCTCGAGAACCCACCGCTGTTCATCATCTCCACGGGTGCGAGCCGGGACCCCGCCCCGACGGATCGGGGCAAGGCACGAGTCAGGGGCCCCAAGGCGGGGCGACTCGTTCGCTTCCTTATCGATGTCGCTCCTCCATACAACGTGACCCAGGTTGCCGCTGCGACACAACTCGCCCCTGGGTACGCATCACGCCTCCTGCAAGCGCTCGATTCTGAAGCGCTCATCGAGCGCGAGCGACGCGGCCAGGTCAGCTCGGTCGACGTGCCCGGCCTCATCCGCCGGTGGACCGAGGGCTACGACGTTCTCAAGACGAACGGCGCTTCATCGTACGTAGCGCCAAATGGACCAAAGAGCATCCTGGAACAGTTCGCTCAGTCGTCGATGCCTCCGGCTGTCGCCGTGACGGGCTCCTTTGCTGCTGTCCGCCTGGCGCCCGTTGCGGGCCCGGCATTGCTGATTGCTTACTGTGCAGACGTGGACGCTGTTGCTACCCAGCTCGGGTTGCTTCCAGCCGATCGTGGAAGCAACGTGGTGCTCCTGCATCCCTTCGATCCCGTTGTCTGGGAAGGGACAACCACCGACGACGGTGTGACATACGTCGCGACTGCACAGATTGCAATCGATTGTCTGACTGGGAACGGACGCATGCCGTCTGAAGGCGAAGCACTCCTTTCGTGGATGGACGAGGACGAGTCTCGCTGGCGAGTGCCGTCACTGCAGATCCAGGCCCGTGCAGGGCGCGACGAGTGACCGATTCGCGGTAGCGCCCTGAACGACGCCTGCATGACCAGGTGTCGTCCTTCGTGGAGTCAGCAGCATCCCGCTCGGATAAGCGTGGCAGGCCCGCTCGACTCCACTGCTGAGTCCACGTCCTACGGCATAGGTGCACCAGCAAGGGACGCCAAACCATCAGCCATCGTCACGAGGTCGTCGGCGAACTCGAGTTCGTCCACCCACCGACGTGGCAGGACGCTGTCCCCTAGATACGCGCCAACGAGTGCGCCGGCCATGGCCGCCACCGTGTCCGCGTCTCGGCCGCCCGATACGGCGGTTACCAAGACCTCTTCGGCGTCCTCGGGCGACTTGAGGAAACACCAGATGGCCGCTGGCAGCGATTCGAGGACGAACGCCCCGTTGTAAAGACGATCGAACGCCTCTCGGCGCGATAACCCGAGGAGGTCGGGGACTCTGCGCAGTTGTTCTACAAGCCGAACCGGAGTCTTTGTTGCACCCTCTCGCCGTTCCGGTGCACCCGGGTCATACACGTCATCGATACCGGCCGCCATGGCCTCGAGGAATGCACCGACATCGAGGGAACCAGCCCGCGAATCCAGCGCCAACGAAACTGCGAGGGCCTGTGCGACGGCACCCGCCACGGCCATGGGGCCGATGTGAGTGACCACCGCACTGAGGGCGGCGGCCCGACGTAGCTGGTCGGGCCGAGTCGCGTAGACCAAGCCGATTGGGGCCACCCGCATCGCAGCGCCGTTCCCGTCGGACTCTACGCCCGCATACCACCAGGGGACCCCTTCATCGAGACGTTCCACTGCGGCAGTCGTCGCCAGGCCCTTGCCTCGTCCGATGGGCAGCCATTCGACCATGCGCCTGGCTAGATCCTCCGGGTCGACCTCGCCGTTGGCCAGCAAGGAGTCACCCACCACCATGGTCAGCTGAGTGTCGTCCGTGATGGTACCGATCGGGCCTTGCCTCCACCCATGCCACTTCCGAAAATCCCGAACAGGAGCGAAGTGGGCGGCAACGGTTCCGGCCGACCGCCCCTCGACTGGTCGACCCAATGCATCGCCGATGGCCCCGGCGAGGAGGCTGCCACGGAAGCGAGCCCGGTAATCGACGTCCTGCTGCCACTCCAATGGGGGGCGTACCGCCTCATCCCACGTCGGGGGCAGGAGGCCCATCATTTCCAAGTGGTGGAGGTCGTCTTCCGTCATGTCAGCCGATATGCGACTCGAGCGGTTCGGTCAGCAAGAGGTGTCTCGGTCCCGCCAAGGTCACCATGCACGTTCCAAATAGTGAGCATGTCCCAGATGGTAACCGCGACTGGGTCTCGGACGTTGGGCTCGGAGTGGGGCCACGACCCAATGGGACCCTCGGGTCGCACATCGCGACACTTCGGGGGAAGCGTTTAGCTAGATCACGCCAAGGGGCAACTACGCCGACCTGCCCTCTGTCCGGATCGTCACTGTTCAGCAGGGCGGTCGGCCACAGGAAATCCAGATTCGTCGCCTGTGCGTGCTGGCGCCTGCGAGGGCCGTTCAAGGCGTCCCGTGGATCAACTGGTCGACTGGTCGTCCTCCGATCCCTACCGGCGCCTCGCAAGAGTCCTCGGACCGTCGATCGGACGGTCGTCCGGTCCCGAGGCATGCGGCACCACGGCGGTAACCGGTGGGATGTCGGTCGTCTCGTCGAGCTTGTTGATCGCCGAACCCACCCCCATCCGTGGGCCGATGACGATGGCGATCAGGGCGCAAATGGCGCAGAACGAGAACCCACCGGCCAGGGTGAAGTAGTCGGTCACGAACCCCACGATCTCCTGACTGATCGGCACGAACGCCATGGGGATCATGTGATAGGCGGTCAGCACCGAGCCACGGTGCTCTTCGGGGGCGTGGACCTGGACGACGGCAGACAGTACCGAGGTCTCGGTGGCGATGGCGTAGCCGACCACGATCAACAAGAGCACCGAGAACACGAAGACTCGGCTCGGTGATGCATCGATCCTCGTCACCCAGGCCAGGAGGAGCAGACCGACGGCCATGGCCAGCAGACAGAGGCGCTGCACCCGTCCCCACCCGATGTGGCCATGGAGCCGCTTGACCATGACCACCACGAACAGCCCGCCCACCACAAACGAAGCCTGCAGTACCGACAGGATCCAGGCGCCCTTGCCGATGGTCGCCCCCAATGCCGGCAGCGCCACGCTGAAGCTCCCAACCACACACGACGCCACACAGGCCCTGAACACCCCGCTCAGGCCCGGGTACTCCTTGCGCAGTGCGATGACTGCACGCATCTTGGTCTGCGCCTTGGGGGTGGCCGCACGTTTGACGAGCGGAATCACAGCCAACGCCGGCGCGAAGTAGGACAGCGCATTGAACAGGTATACCCACGTCGGGCCCACCGCGGCGTAGATGGCCCCACCGAGCAGCAGGCCGATCACCGAGGAGATGGCTTTGGCCCGGGTGATCTGGGCGTTGAACTCCGGTACGCCGTCCGGTGGTGCCAGGAACCGGGTGATCATCGCCCCAGCCGGCGCCGACAGGCCGATGATGATGCCGATACCCAGCTGCCATACCAGGAGGTTGCCGGTGTTGAGATTGCCGGTCACCGACATGATCACGGGCAGGAAGCCGAGGATTCCGAGGGCGCACCCCGAGACGACGAAGAGCTTGGCCTCGTTCCACTTGCCGGCGATCTTGGTGGCCACCCCGCCGAGCAGCAAGGAGGGGACCGAGCTGCACACGGTAACTAGCGCGCTGATAGCCACCGAACTCGTCTGGACGTAGATGACATAGGACGTGGCCATCCAGGACATCGAGTTGCCGAGCCCCGAGACGATGGTCCCGTTGAGGAACCACGGTCGGTTTTTGGCGAATCGGTCGAGTGCGGTCTCATCGGCCACCGATGGCGCAGCGGCCGGGTCGCCGATCAACACGTCGAACTCAGCGACCTCGTCAGCGACCGCGTCCGTGTCTGAATCCGTGTCTGCGTCCGTGTCTGAATCCGTGATCGGGACCCCACTCCCGTCGCCCTTCGGCACACCCTTCGGAGCACCCTTCGGAGCTGACCACCGTTTGAACCAACGCTTGGTCATCGTGCGGTAACCAGCAGGCAGTACCGGCCCGCCATCGGCTCAGAACTTCGCACGGACACCACCGTCACGCCCCGGTCGTCGCTGGCTGCTCCTTGCCGAGGATGGTGTAGTAGCCCGGCGGCAGTGAGGCACCCGACTTCTGCACGGCACCCTCCACGGCGTTGGTGAATGCGGCGATCGAGTGATCCCACAAGGTGGCCTGGTCGTTGCGGGCCATAGCCACCCGATCGGGCCCGATCGCACTGGCGACCTTGACGGCGCCCGTTCCGTAGACGATCTCCGCCATCTCGAGCTCGGTGCCGTCGGACTGGACGTGCTCGATGGAGAACGATGGGAATGCCGGAGCCCCGGGATAGCCCTTGGGGGCGAAGAAGCCCGACCCCGATCCTTCAGCCACCGCGGTGGCCCACGGCCGCAGTCTGATCTGAGCCCGGGTGATGCCCAGCCCAGCCAACTGGGGGAAGAACTCCGCCGAATGGTCCGTGGTCGTCACCCGGAGCTGGGCGGCCTGCAGGCCAGCCACCGAAGTGAGGAGGTGCATCACCGTGTCCGTCACTTGGTGGGCCAGAGCCGGGGTGGTGGTGTCCATGCACAGCATCGAAAAGATCGGCAGGGTGCCCGGGACATTCCGCTTGGCCACGTCCTCGACCCGGGCGGCGGTCTGGACCACGTAGCTCTGGCCGGAAATGGTGCTGTCGTCCACGTCGTACATCAAACCCCCATTAAAGGAGTTGCCGGTCGTCAGTGACGAGGCCGTCACGGGGGTATACCCCCGCTGATGGAGTGCGTTGGTGATTTCGCTGATGTTCTGCTCGACAGAGATCAGCTTGCTGGTTTGCGGAGGAGTGGTGGGCGTAGTGCCGGCAGTGGAGTCAGACGCGGTGCTGCACGCGGCCAGGCCCAGTGCACTGACACCAAGGACGGTTCCGGCCGCGAAGAGCTCGCGTCTCGACATGCTCATCTCTACGGTCCCTTCGATCTATGGGCTATAACATGTTGCACGCTACACATGCCAGAAGCAGGTTGCCGATCGGATCTGCTCCCGCTCGTCCAACTATTGGCATGACAACTAACCAAGGCCCAACTATCTCTGCATGTACGCCATGCAGTCGGAGGACATCATGTGGATCATCGGGGGACTGCTCTTTCTCGTCATCTGGATCGCCATCGCCTTCTGGCCGGCACGGGTGGCCCGTCGCAAGGGGCACAGCTGGCTCGGCTACTTCGTACTCAGCCTGTTCTTCTTTCCGCTGGCGCTGATCCTCGCCTACGTGGTCCAGGACAAGTCTGGCAGCATCGCCTGATCTGAACCGGCTGTTCGGAGTCGTCTGTGCGGGGCGGATCCGTCGGCCCCACGCAGGTCGGCTTGCCGAAGCGATAGGGAGTTACCAGCGCATCGGTGGGTGGACGGACCATAAGCGGGTCGACCCCGTCAACATATCCAGGTCTACCCGATTAAATTTCTAGTCATTTGCTTCCCAACTTCTAGCCAGGCTCGTCTATATTCAGTAGTAGTTGCACAAGCGATAGAGACAGTCCGGATCCACGGCGAACACGGATCCACAGGCGGAAGGAAGCGGGCGTGGCCATCGATCGGGAGTTGTCCCCCTACGAGATCAATCTGTGTGCAGCCATGGCTGCACGACGCGATGCAGCCCATCGCCTGAAAGCCGCCCTCGAACACGACATAAGCGGCTACGAGGAAGGGGTCGTCGGCGTCCAGGACGGCCGGGCGATGGAGATCCTGGTTCCCCCGCTGTTGGGGACGATCCGCAAGGAGATGAGCGATCTCCTCAGCGAGTTTGAGGCTGACCGCCACCAGTTCCGCCTCGCCCTGGTGGCCGTCGGCATGGACAACGGCATGTCGGCCCGTGAGATCGCCGAGTCGTTCTCCTTCTCCAGGCAACTAGCCAGCCGCTACGTCAAAGAGGCACGAGAGATGTGGCCCGACTTGGAGCATCAGAGACCCGTCTTGCCGCCCGCAGTCTGATCGCTATAGCGACCGGCCACCGGTTTCGCCAGGGGGCGGTATTGCGCCGAGGCCCGGAAGGTGGTTTGCTATTGGCACTCGACACCCACGAGTGCCAACGATCACGGAGGAACACCTGATGGCCAAGCTCATCGCGTTCGACGAGGAGGCCCGCAGGGCCCTCGAGACCGGAATGAACAAGCTCGCCGACGCAGTCCGCGTCACCCTCGGCCCGAAAGGCCGCAATGTCGTCCTGGACAAGAAGTGGGGCGCTCCCACCATCACCAACGACGGTGTGTCCATTGCCAAGGACATCGACTTGGAGGACCCTTTCGAGCGCATCGGCGCCGAACTGGTCAAGGAAGTCGCCAAGAAGACGGACGACGTAGCCGGTGACGGCACGACCACGGCCACAGTGTTGGCATGGGCCATGGTCCACGAAGGCCTGCGCAACGTGGCCGCCGGTGCCAACCCGATGGGCCTGAAGAAGGGTATCGAGGCCGGAGTCGAGGCCGCAGTCGCATCGTTGCGGGGCATCGCCAAGGAGACCGACTCGAAGGAGCAGATCGCCCAGGTCGCTTCCATCTCGGCTGCCGACACCGAGATCGGCCAGATGATCTCCGAGGCCATCGACAAGGTGGGCAAGGACGGCGTCATCACGGTCGAGGAGTCCCAGACCTTCGGCATGGACATGGACCTCGTCGAGGGCATGCGCTTCGACAAGGGCTACATCTCCCCTTACTTCGTCACCGACCCCGAGCGCATGGAGGCTGTCCTCGAAGACACCTACGTGCTCCTCGTCGGCTCGAAGATCACCGCCGTGCGCGACCTCCTGCCGATCTTGGAGAAGGTCATGGGGTCGGGCAAGCCGCTGATGATCATCGCCGAGGACCTCGAGGGCGAGGCCCTGGCCACCCTGGTGGTCAACAAGATCCGTGGCACGTTCCGCAGCGTCTCGGTCAAGGCCCCTGGCTTCGGCGAGCGTCGCAAGGCCATGCTCCAGGACATCGCCATCCTCACCGGTGGCCAGGTCGTGACCGAGGAGATCGGTCTCAAGTTGGAGAACATCGGCCTCGAGTTGCTGGGCACGGCCCGCAAGGTGGTCGTCACCAAGGACGAGACCACCATCGTCGAAGGTGGCGGGTCCCGTGACGACGTCAAGGGCCGTATCGCCCAGATCAAGGCCGAGATCGAGAACACCGACTCGGACTACGACCGGGAGAAGCTCCAGGAGCGTCTGGCCAAGCTGTCCGGCGGTGTCGCCGTGATCAAGGTCGGAGCCGCCACCGAGGTGGAGCTCAAGGAGAAGAAGCACCGCATCGAAGATGCCGTCTCCACCACCAAGGCGGCCATTGAGGAGGGCGTGGTCCCCGGCGGTGGTGTGGCCCTGCTCCGCTCGCAGGCCGCCGTGCTCGAGGTTGCCGACAAGCTGGAGGGCGACGAGGCCACCGGTGCCCGCATCGTGGCCAAGGCCGTCGAGGAGCCTCTGAAGCAGATCGCCATCAACGCCGGTCTTGAGGGTGGCGTCATCATCGACAAGGTCCGCAACCTGAAGAAGCCCTCCGAGGGCCTCAACGCTGCCACCGGCGTCTACGAGGACCTGGTCAAGGCTGGCGTCATCGACGCCGTCAAGGTGACCCGCTCGGCACTGCAGAACGCGGCATCCATCGCCGCGCTGTTCCTCACCACCGAGGCCGTCATCGTGGACAAGCCCGAAGAGGGCGGCTCGGCGATGCCCGGAGGCATGGACGACTTCTAGTCCCCCGGCACCCAGTAGTTCTGACGAAGGGCGCCCTCTCGGGGGCGCCCTTCGTTTGTTTCCCTAGACTGTGGCCGTGATCGATCCCCTGGCTCCCTCCGTCGGTTTGGGTGTGCTCCACCTCTTCTGCAAGTTCGCCCCCGCCGATGCATCCGGCAACGGTGCCGGCGTGGCCCCCCGACGGGACACCGACGCCGTAATCCAGGCCGTCAAGGATGCCGAGGCCGACGATGTGCAGGTGGTGACGGTGGCCATGTTGGGCCATAAGTCTGATCTGTGCGTCATGGCACTAGGTGCCGACCTGTGGCGTCTGCGTCGACTCCAGTCCGATCTCCAGGCCGCCGGTCTGGTAGTCGTCGACTCCTATGTGTCGTTGACCGAGGTGTCCGAGTACGCCGCCGGCGTCCCCGAAGAGATGAAGCAGGCCCGCCTCTACCCCGTGCTGCCGCCCGAGGGGAAGATGGCATTCTGCTTCTACCCGATGTCCAAGCGCCGGGGCGATACCGAGGGCTCCAACTGGTTCACCATGCCCTTCGACGACCGCAAGGAGATGATGTACGGCCACGGGGCGGCGGGGCGGAAGTTCGCCGGACGCATCGTCCAGGTCATCACCGGCTCCACCGGCATCGACGACTGGGAGTGGGGCGTCACCCTGTTCGCTGTCCATCCCGACGACCTGAAAGAGTGCGTCTACACGATGCGCTTCGACGAGGGCTCGGCCCGTTTCGCCGAGTTCGGCCCCTTCTTGACCGGCATGGTCGCCCCGGTCGAGGACGTGCTGGCCCAACTCGCCCCTCAGGGTTGAGCAGCGGCATGACTGATCTGGCGCTACCGCTGCGATCGGGTGCTGTCGTGCGTGCCGCTGGTGTTGGGGGCGGAGGCGACGACAGCCGAACTAGCGGCGACCTCGACCGATTGCAGGCCGAGTTGCGCCTGTTGGACCGTGTCGTGGTGGCCTTCAGCGGCGGGGCCGACTCGGCCTTCGTGGCCAAGGTGGCCACCGACACCCTGGGAGCCGATCGAGTCCTGTGCGTCACGGCGGTATCGCCATCGTTGGCTCCTGAAGAGCTCGCCGACTGCCGAGCCTTGGCCCGCGAGTGGGGACTCCGCTATCTCGAAGTAGTCACCGATGAGTTGGCCGACCCGGCATACGCCGTAAATGACGGCAGTCGTTGCTATCACTGCAAGTCGTCGCTCATGGCCGCGCTCGGCCCCGTGGCGGCGCTTGGTGCCTCGGGGGCAACGGTGGTGCTCGGTGTGAACGTGGACGACCTGTCCGACCACCGCCCCGGCCAGTCGGCCGCAGCCGAACGAGGAGCGGTCTTCCCTCTGGTGACCGCCGGGTTCACCAAGGCCGACGTGAGGTCGTGGTCACGCACACTCGGTCTGCGCACCTGGGACAAGCCGGCCGCGGCCTGCTTGGCCTCTCGGGTGCCCTACGGTACGCGGGTGACCTTCACCACCTTGGACACCGTGGCCCGGGCCGAGTCGGGCCTGCGCTCCCTCGGCTTCGACGAGTTGCGGGTGCGCCACTACGGCGACACCGCCCGCATCGAGGTTCCTGACTCTGACCTGGCCCGTGTGGTCGAAGCGCGTCAAGCAGTGGCTACCGCGGTGCACGATGCCGGTTACCGATACGTGACCCTGGACCTCGACGGGCTCCGATCGGGCAACCTCAACGACGCGCTCGGCGCCGGCCCGAGCGACAGCACCGAAACCACGACCGACGTTCCCGCAGACCGTACGAACACGATGGAGGCGACCGCATGATCGGAGTCCGAGTGAGGCTGACGTTTCCTGAGGAGCTGGTGCGCGAGCCGATCATCGCCCGCATGACCGACGCGTTTGCCGTGGTCCCCAATATCCGCAAGGCGGACGTCGGCCAACAGGGCGGTTGGATCGTGTGCGAGCTCGACGGGGATGCCACGGTGGTCGACCAGGCCATCGAGTGGCTGCGGGCCGAGGGGATCCGAGTCGACCTGCTCGGCGATATCGTCGAGAGCTGACCAGGGTGGCGGCCGGTACCGGAGCCAAAGGCCCATTTGGCGGAACTCCTGGTGGCGCCTCCCCCGAGGGCGACCCTGATCCGTTGGCGGCCAACCTGCACTGGTGGGACTCCACCGTTCCTGTGCATGTCGCCTCCGACTTCTACGACGTAGAAGGGTGGCTGGCTGACCAGCGAGGGCCCAGGGCGCACGAAGCTGCTGTGCTCGGCGATGTGACCGGGCTCGACCTGGTCCACCTGCAGTGCCACTTCGGCAAGGACACCCTGTCGTGGGCCCGAGCCGGGGCCCAGGTGACCGGGCTCGACTTCTCTCCTATCGCCATCGAGGCGGCCCGCCATCTGGCCGAGCGAGCCGGGCTGTCCAGCGTGTCCACCTTCGTGTGTGCACCGCTGTCCGACGCCGTCGATGTGCTCGGAGCGGGCTCCTTCGACGTGGTCTATGTGAGCCTGGGTGCCCTGTGCTGGCTTCCGAGCATCGACGAGTGGGCCGGACAGGTGGCCGGTCTGCTCCGCCCCGGTGGGCGACTGTTCCTCCACGAGGTGCACCCACTGAGCGCGGCCCTGTCTGACGACGACCTCACTCTGGTCTATCCCTACTTCGAGGAAGCGGCCGGGGTTTTCGATGCCGAGGCCGGCTCCTACGCCGACCAGTCGGCCATCGACGCGCTTCCGGGAGATCCGACCTACACGTGGAACCACGGAATGGGCGAGATCATCGGTGCGGTGGTCAGCCATGGGCTGCGCATCGACCGCCTCGACGAGCACGACTGGACCAGCTTTGCGCGGTATCCGTGGCTGGTGCAGCACGGTGAGGAGGAGTTCGTCACCCCCGCCGATCGCCTACGGATTCCGCTCTCGTTCACCTTGGCGGCCACCAAGGCCTGATCGGCGCCGCCACCAAGGCCTGATCGGCGCCGGCACCCACATGGGGCCCGGCGGGCCGGCGAGGAGCCCAGATCCGCTCAGTGGGTAACGCTGGCTCGGTTGGAGGGTCGACTCAGATGGAGCGTCAGGTCAGTTGGAGCGTCAGGTCAGATGGAGGGGTCGTCCGGGTTCCGGACGGTCCAGCCCGCGCCGGACACCTTGCGCGGCTCGTAGAACAGACAGCCCTCTGGGCAGGCGAAGGGGATCTGCTCATTGGCGCCCATACGGCACTTCTCGAGCTTGTCCTCGCGCGCGGTGGTCTGCATGATGTAGTGACGACAGTCTTCGAGTACGGCCACGCCACATTCTGCCCGATGACGGACGGTCAGTGGGATCGGTACGGTAGCGTCAGTTCCGTGGATCCCACTCCCTCCACCGGCGGCCCCCCCGAGAGCCCTCCTACGCTCAAGCAATTGCTGCGTTGGAGTGAGACGCTGGCCGGCATCGCCCGGACCGGTCTGGGCTTCACCGAGTCGCTGTACGAACAAGAGCGCTTCGAAGAGGTGCTCCACGTGGCCGCCGACATCCGGGCCGCCATCGACGGCAACGAGGGTGCCGAGGACGTCGACGGGATCGTCGAGGAGTGGCTCTCTTCGGTCGGCCAAGGCGTCCCTGGATACGTCACCCCCAAGGTGGCGGTGGGCGCGGTGGTGGGCAACGCTGACGGGGAGATCCTCCTGGTCCAGCGGGCCGACTCCGGTGTGTGGCTCTACCCCACCGGCTGGGCCGACGTGGGCTACTCCGCTCCCGAGGTGGTGGTCAAGGAGGTCAAGGAGGAGACCGGCATCGAGGTCGAGGTCGTCCGCCTCATCGCCGTGCTCGACGGCATGCGGGCCGGCATGGGCCGGATCCCCTTCTATTCGCTGGTGTTCCTGTGCGAGCCGACCGGTGGTGAGCTCCAAGCCCACCCGCTCGAGTGCGCCGACGTCGGGTGGTTCGCCCCTGATGACCTGCCGTTCCCCATGGCGGGGGTGGAGATGTGGGGGAACCATGTCTTTTCGGCTATCCGGGGCGATCCCGTCGAGGTGCTCTACCACCCCAAGCGCCAGCACGTCTGGCGGGGTGACCCCGAGACTGTCTGACCGGATCCTGGTTCGAGGACGGCCGCAGGGTCCCCAGGGGCCTCGGGTTCCTCGGGTTCCTCGGAGTGTTTGTCGGCTGGTGAGTACACTCCCCACCCGTGACCACCGATTCCGACTCCGGAGCCTCGACCAACGATTCTGGAGCCTCTGCTGGTGAGGTAGGCCTCTCGGCAGGGGCAGGGGCAGGGGCGGGGGCGGGCGCAGTCCAGATCTACGAGGCGACCGCGGTCACCGACGAGCTGATCGAGGCCTTCCGTCGGCTCATCCCCCAGCTGTCCACCTCATCGGCGCCCACGGGTCGTGAGGACCTGGAGGCCATCACCTCGTCGGTGGCCAGCATTCTGTTCATGGCTCGCGACTCGGCCGGCCTCATCGTCGGTTCGCTGACCCTTGCCGTGTTCCGGATCCCCACCGGGGTGCGGGCGTGGATCGAAGACGTGGTCGTCGACGACTCGGCCCGGGGTGCCGGCGTGGGCGAGGCTCTGGTAGGCGCCGCCGTGGAGCGAGCGGGGGTGCTCGGGGCCAAGACGGTCGATCTCACGTCGCGTCCCAGCCGGGATGCGGCCAACCGGCTGTATGTGCGGGCCGGGTTCGAGGCCCGGGAGACCAACGTGTACCGGTTTTCGTTGGAGGGCTGAGACTCAGCCGTAGACCTCGCGCCGATGGCCGATGGCGATGACCACGACGAGGAGGACGCCGTCGTTGACGGTGTAGATGATTCGGTAGTCGCCTATTTGCACGCGCCACCCAGGCCGTCTGCGGAGTCGACGTGAGGCCGGTGGCCGAGGGTCCTCGGCGAGGAGCGCAATCGCTCCTCGCAGACGCCGTTGATCTGGGGGTTCGATCTTGCGAAGCTGACGCGCTGCGGCTGGCCGGAGTTCGACACGATAGGCACTCATGCCCAGCCGAGGTCTTCCTTCACCTGCTCCCACGGGATGTTGCCGCCCTCCTCGGCCATGGCGGCATCGAACGCCGCTATGTCCTCCAACTCTTCGAGGGCATCCATCATCTCGTCATAGCGGTCGGCACTGACCAGCACGGCGGCTGGTCGCCCATAGCGCTCAAAGACAACTGCCTCGCTCCGTGCCATGTCGACCATCTCTGCGAGCCTCTCGCGACCTTCGCTCATCGTCACCTTGGCCATGTCCGTATTGTACATCACCTGATAATTCTTGTACTGAAAGGCAGGCTGCCGTTTCTACAGTTCCAAGGGATGCGAACCAGCGTCGATCGGTGTTGAAGGACTGATTGCCGCGACCAGCGCAACTGACCGGGCGAGCCCGCCACCGTTAAGGGTGGCTGGCGTGCGGCCATTGTATTATTGGTATCAATAAGTTACGCTCTCAACATGTACGGGAAGTTCCTCCGCTCGCTTCGGCTGTCGCGACGGCTCACACAGCACCAGCTCGGTGAGATCACAGGGATTGCCCCGCCGAACTTGTCCGCCTACGAGAACGATCGACAGTTGCCATCGATCGATGTGGTGAACAAGATCGTGGTGGCCTGCGGCTATCGCCTGGTCGTAGATGGTGCACCCGACGATGTCCGCCTGCCGCTGGCCAAAGGGGGCTGGACGCCAGCAGAAGACTGGCCAGAAAGAGACCCCGACGACCCGGCCGAGAGCGGAGAAGCGCTCGCCTTCGATGCCCCGATGGAGCAGCGACTCGATGCCATCGAGCGTGCGCTGTCGATTGCCGACATGACTGTCGTGCCTCGATGATCGCCGATCTACTCGTCGAGATCGATGCCCTCTTGTCGGCTGAGGGGGTTGATCACGCCATCGGTGGCGCATTGGCCCTCAACTACTACGCCGAGCCACGGGCGACCACGGACGTCGACGTCAATGTGGCGACAAGTTTCACGGATGCTCCTGTGCTGATCGAGCGGTTCGGCCTGGAGGGCTTCTTCTTGGAGCGGCCACTTGAAGACATCCTTCCGGCCTCCGGGGCACGACTACGACGCGGCGCCGATGTCGTCGACCTATTTTTTGCCTATGACTCGTTCCACGAGCGCTTGCTGGACCGGGCGGTCCGTGTGCCGATCCGGGCGGCCGGGTCGATCGTGGAGATCCCCATTCTCTCCGCCTGCGACCTCATCATCGTCAAGATGTCATTCAACCGAGGCAAGGACTGGGTGGACATCGAAGCCATGATCTCCTCGGGCACCCCGATCGACCTTCCCCTGGCCGAAACCGAGATCGTCAGCCTCCGAGGACCGACGATGTACCCCCGGGTGGCCCGCCTGCGAGAGTTGCTGGCCGGACGAGGCTGATCGCCACTGTCGTGGCGGCCGTGAGGGCGGTTGTGCGAGCGGCTGTGAGGGCGGCTGTGAGGGCGGCTGTGCGAGCGGCCGAGCGCCTCTACCGGTGCAGCGCTCGACGCTCCATCTTCGGGATTCCCGGCGTCGTGTCGTTCACTCCCCAACTGATGATGACGTCTGGACTGATCCGGAACCGAAGGGCACCGTCAACCTCTTCGATCGAAGCTGACCCGATGATCTTGATCCCACGCGGGGTCCACGGGTCGACGGTGGCCAGGTCATCGATCACCACCGTGGCCCGCGGGTTCTCCTGGATATTGCGGAAGCGCACCGTGTGGGCGATGTCGAAGCCGGCGCTGAGGATGTCATCGCCGTCGACTTCGAAGACCACAGGGGCAAGGTCCGGCTTGCCCGCAGAGGAAGCCGTGGCAAAGCGCATCAGGGGTTGGGACTTCAGATAGTCGAGCTCGGCTTCGGTAAAGGCGCTCATGATGCGGCCCCTGGGCTTGCGGCCCCAGAGCTTGCGGCCCCTGGGCTTGCGGCCCCAGCCAGTGGGAAGACATCAAGGTCCCACCACTTGGACATCGGGAGGGCGCGGACAGTCTCTGCCGCTTGGTCCACGTCATCGGCGAATACCTCGATGAAGACGGTCCCACGCGCCAGCGCGAGGTGGATCGAACCGAGGCGGCCCTCGGATTCCAATATCTTGACCTGGGCCTGCTCCTCGGCGACGACGGCAAAGACCTCGGCCATCACCGTGCCTTCCTTGAAGGTGGAGACCACCATAAATGCTTCCATCGACTGCTGTTCCTTTTCGTAGCGGGTCTTGTCCGGCACCACTCTCACACCTCAACCATGGTTGAGGTCAAGCGCTATCCTCGGGGATGCCCCGAGGCCGCACGTCGTTTCATGAGTGGTCTGTCGGCCAGTTGGCTGAGCGCAGTGGCCTCAACGTTTCCGCACTCCACTTCTACGAGCGCGAGGGGTTGATCTCGAGCACGCGCAACGAGGGGAACCAACGTCGATACGGGCGCGACGCGCTGCGCCGACTTGCCTTCATCCGGGCGTCACAACGGGTTGGCATCCCGCTTGCCGCCATCCAAGGAGCTCTCGAAGGACTGCCCCAGCAGCGCACTCCCCGAGAGGACGATTGGGAAGCGCTCTCGGCTCAATGGAAGGAGCGCCTCGACAGTCAGATCGAGCAACTCGTGCGACTTCGAGAAGACCTCACGAACTGCATCGGCTGTGGCTGTCTCTCCTTCAAGCGATGCCTGTTGGTGAACCCTGCCGACGTGATGGCTGGCGAAGGCCCGGGGCCTCGGCGGCTCTTGCCCGGCACACCTCGTCCCAGTGTCGATCGTCCTGAGTGAGGCCCACTCTGGTCGTTGGTCACCAACTGGAGACATCGGCGAGCTGCGGAGGCTCTCTCGCCTGCGGCCTCGTAGCCGTCGTTCGGTCGTAGCGTGTCGTAGGGTCGATGCGTGCAGTACTTGGTCCTCGTAGCCATCGTGTTCGGCGTCAACCTCTTGCCGGCGTTCGGGCCACCCACGTGGGTCGTGCTCGTCTTCGCCCAACTCACCTGGCATCTCAATCCAGTGGCGCTGGTTCTGCTGGGTGCCCTAGCCGCCACCGCCGGGCGGTACTTGCTGGCTCGAGGAGCACGGCATTTCAAGGGACGGTTCCCGCCCAAGATCCGCGACAACCTGGAGGCGGCCCAGGAGCTGCTCGAGCGCAAAAAAATAGGCGCCATCGCCTTGTTCGGCGTGTTCGTGATCTCGCCCCTTCCGTCGGCACAGCTGTTCCTGGCTGCCGGGCTCCTCGAGGTCCCGCTCGGGATTCTGTCGGTGGCGTTCTTCCTTGGGCGCTTGGTCAGCTACTCGATCTACGTGAGTGTGGCCACGGCGGCCGAGCAGCAGTTCGGCGACGTCATCGGCAAGATGTTCGGCTCTCCCTGGTCGATCGCCATCCAGATCGCCTTGCTAGTGGCCGTCTGCTTCCTGCCCTTCATCAACTGGCGTCGCCTCTTGGATCGTTCCTCGAAGGGCTCGACACCGGCTCCTACTGACGGCTGAGAGTTGGGGACTACTGGTTGACGACTGACTATTGGTGGTGGACGTCTGATTCCTGGTGTCGACAGCATCCAGCGACCGGACTCCCTGGCGGCTTCACCGAGGAATGGACACCGATCCGACCCCTGCTGCCTGACAGACTGGCGGCATGACCCTCGCTGACGGCATCAACCGACCCACGCCGGATAGGGCCGTTCCCGTCGTCCTCATCCACGGCAATCCCGAGACCCCGTCGGTCTGGGCCCCCGTGGTCGACTTGCTCGAACGGTCCGAGGTGCACACCCCCAACTTGCCCGGGTTCGGCTGCCCGGTGCCGCCAGACTTTTCCGCCACCAAGGAGGACTATGCCGACTGGCTGATCGCCGAGATCGCTGCCATCGGCCGTCCGGTCCACCTGGTCGGACACGACTGGGGCGGCGTGCTGGTGGTGCGGGTGGCTCAGACCCGTCCCGACCTGCTGGTGTCGTGGTGCTCAGATGCCGTCGAACTGTTCAACCCTTCGTACACCTGGCACGACCTGGCTCAGGTATGGCAGACACCTAGCGATGGCGAGGCCAACATCGAGCTGATGGTGACACTTGACCCCGAGTTGGCCATCGCCGGCTTCGAGTCGATCGGCATCCCCACCCCCCAGGCCACAGCGTTTATCGACGCATTCGATGCCACCATGGGAGCCTGTGTGCTGTCGCTCTACCGGTCCGCCGTCCCCGAGCTGTTGGCCCCATGGCGGGCTGCATCGGCCGACGCTGCGCAGCGCCCCGGACTAGCCATCCTGGCCACCGCAGACACCTATATGGGCTCCGTCGAGAGCGGTGCCAAAACCGCTGCCGTCATGGGGGCCGAGACCGTCACCCTCGATGATCTCGGACACTGGTGGATGCTGCAAGACCCCGAACTAGCGGCCCTCGTCCTGTCGGCCTGGTTCGCTCGCCACGAGGAGTAACCCTCACGGGTGTCTGAATCGAGTGATCGGCGCACTGCACTCGGTGGCGCTACCCAACGAGGCGTTGGGGGCTCAGTCCGCCAGCAGGCCAGTGGCCGAAGTGGCAACGAACGTGGCGATCAGCCGCTCGTCGTCGACCATGGCCTGGCGGTAGGCGGCCCAGTCCTCGTGCTCCCCCATGCCGCTGCGGTAGTAGTCGACCAGCTGATCGACCACGGCATCATCGGGGCGCTGGGCCACCTCGCTCAGCTCCACGTGGCCGTCGAACCCTGCCCACACGAAGACGTCCTCGCTCGGGACGTAGAGCGCCGCACGCGGGTCGCGGCGCAGGTTCTTCGTCTTGGCCCGGGTAGCGGTCAGCGAGATGGTGAAGCGGTCACCGTCGGCTTGGAAGAAAATCACCGACTGCTGGGGGCGGCCGTCACGGCGCAGCGTGGTGAGTAGACCGTTGCGGCGGTCGGCGGCGAAGGTGAGTGCGCGTTCGAGTTCCATGGTCGTACGTTACGTTGAGGTCGGCGGTGTGTGCTCTACGCATCCCTGCCCGACAGTGCGAGCAGCCAACCGCTCATCGGCAGCAGTTGGCCGGGCTGGTCGGACTGGTCGGACTGGTCGGACTGGTCGGGCGTCGTCGTCGGCTCACCCGGATTCCCAATGGAAGAGCCCTGGCACGACCATGACGCAGCGCCCATGCTCCTATGGCGGTGGATCGAAATTCAGTTGCACGTGATAACTTTTAGTTGTGGATGCAACTACTGAGGCGAACCTGACGGTTCCGGCCGCGGCGGGTCGGGTCCGGCGATGAGTTCGCCGATGCTGGTTCGAGAGCCAGGAGCGGCATTCGACGCCTTCCTGCGCGACGTTGCCCCGTCGAGTGATGACCAGCCAGAGTGGACTGTCGACGATGGGCCGCTGCCCGCTCTCTTCTTGAGCCACGGCGCCCCTCCGCTGTTCGACGATCCCCTCTGGATCAGTGAGCTCTTCACCTGGGCGCAGTCCTTCCCCCGGCCCCGGGCCATCCTCATGGTCAGCGCCCACTGGGAGCAGGCCCCGCTCCGACTTTCCGCCACCGGGCCGGCCACCCCCCTCGTCTACGACTTCGGTGGATTCGCCCCGCGGTTCTTCACCATGACGTATCCGACACCTGACGCAGCGGCCCTGGCCCAACGGGTGGCCTCGTTGATGCCCGATGGCCAGCTGGTTGACGCGGATGGTGCCCGCGGGCTCGACCACGGCGCCTGGGTGCCGCTGAAAGTCATGTACCCCTACGCAGAGGTGCCCGTGCTGCAGATGAGCCTTCCCACCCACGATCCGGTGCAGTTGCTGGAGTTGGGCCGACGGCTGCGGCCACTGCGCGACGAGGGCGTCCTCATCGTCGGCTCTGGGTTCATGACGCACGGGCTGCCCTACCTCGACCAGCGTGCCTTCGTCGACAATGTCGTACCCACGTGGTCCAGCGAGTTCGACCACTGGGCCGCCGAGGCCTTGGCCATCGGTGACCTCGACGCGCTCTGCGACTATCGGGCCCGGGCGCCAGGGCTGCCCTACGCCCACCCGACCGTCGAGCACTTCGTCCCCCTGTTCGTCACCCTCGGGGCGGCAAGGGCGCCCGATGTCACGGTGGCGACCACGGTGGAGGGCTACCAGTTCGGCCTATCGAAACGGTCGTTTCAGGTGGAGTGAGGATCAGACAGTCGGGGCCGGCTGAGCTGTTCGAAGCGGACGAGGTCGTCCGGCCGGACAGCCACGTGCACCCGTATTTAGCAAGGGTGGTATCGGTCCATCTGTTCCACTTGAGCACTGCCGGCAGGGGGCGACGGAGCTGACCTTGGGGACCGATCACTAGCAGTGTCGCACTCGGGTGGTGCTCACCTTCTATCCTGCAGTCGATGGCGTCATCACCGACAGACCACCCAGGTAGTGAGGAGCCAGAGTGGCGAGCGGGTCCCGGCGACGTGGACGTGCCGGCCGCTGCTCCAGTTCGCCCGTCCATGGTGGCCCGACTGCTCGCTCCCGTGCACCATGGGTACCTCGAGCTGTCGCTGATCGACGTCCTTGCCGTCGGGTTGATCATCGGCTTCTTGGTGTACTTGAACCAGCTGAGCTCCCCGAACCACATCCCAATCCTGGTGGCCTCACTGGCCTCGTCGGCCGTAGTGCTGTTCTCCCTCCCCGGCCAAGACATCGCCCGGTCATGGAACGTTTGCGCTGGGCAATTCATCGGGGCCCTGGCCGGGTTCATCTGCGTAGCCGCCCCCGGTGATCGTGTGGCTGTCATGGCTGGCACTGCAGTGGCCCTCGCCTTTGTGCTGATGCGCTTGGCTAACGCGCTGCACCCTCCAGGAGCAGCCACTGCGCTGCTCGTAGCGGTTGTGCCCTCAGATCAAGGGATCAGGTTCCTGTTCTTCCCGGTCCTGGCCGGGGCCGTCTTGATCACCGCGTTCGCCTGGGCGGTGCACTTGTTGGAGCGTTACCTGCGGGTCCGCATGCAGCGCACTATCGGGCCGGCTGAGGACTGACGGCTGGCTCCATCCACTACCGCTCCGCGATCACTTCCTATGCTGGCAATCGCTGCAGTTGACCGATCATCGATCATGGAGGCCTCACGTGTCCCACCTCGTTGCTGCTAACTCGGCTGGTATGACGATCTACGTCATCTTCGTCCTAGCCATCGCCGTACTGGAGATCGCCGCCGTGTGGATGATCTTCTCCAAAGCCGGCCGCCCGGGCTGGGGCGCCATCATCCCCTTCTACAACATCTACCTGATGTGCAAGGTCTCGGGCCGTCCCGGCTGGTGGCTGATCCTCTTCTTCATCCCGCTGGTGAACATCGTGGTGGCCCTCATCGTCATGATCGACTTGGCCAAGGCGTTCGGCAAGGGGACCGGGTTCGGGGTCGGTATGTTCTTCTTGAACTTCATCTTCTACCCGATCCTCGGATTCGGCAGTGCTACCTACTCAGGTGAGAAGGCGGCCTAGCCCGTTTGCTGCCGCTGTCGAAGAAGTGTCACTCTTCGGCATCCGGCACCGATCAGGCAGGGGCAGGACCGTCAGCGATCTCTCGGTGCACTTCCTCCATGTCGAGGTTGACCGCCTGGGCGATCAGATCTTCGAGCGCGTCACCCGGGAGTGCTCCGGGCTGGCTGAACACGATCACCTGGTCGCGCAGGATCATCAGTGTGGGAATCGACTGGATCCCGAACGATCCGGCTAGTTCTTGTTGGGCCTCGGTATCGATCTTGCCGAACACCAGGTCAGGGTGCGCATCGGACGCGGCTTCGAAGATGGGGCCGAAGGTCCGACACGGGCCGCACCACGATGCCCAAAAGTCGACCAGCACGGTGCCGTTGGTCGACACTACCTCTGCAAAATTGTCCTTCGTCAGTTCAACCGTGGCCATCGTGTGCTCCCTTCCTCACTCTGTACGTTCACCAACGCCGACCGGGACCTACGTATTTCACCTGCTTGACGGCTGGGCGCGTAACGCGCGCACCACGGTATCGATGGCTTGGCGAGGTCCATCATCAGTAGCGACCATTCGGATGGCCTGTTCGGCCCGTTGGACGGTCAGACCTGCCGCCTCGGTTACTTCGACGACGCCAGCCACGTCGTAGAGAACCGCGGGATCGGGTGGGCCCCCGAAACCGTGGACCGGATTGTCACGATCATGGGCCACAACGAGGAGCGTCCCGCCGGGGCCAACGGCTGATGCCGCCACCTGTAGCGCCGCCGTCCGTTGCGGCTCGGGGAGCTGCAGGTAGAACACCGCCACCAGGTCCAACCCGCCTGCTGGAGGCACCCACGCTTCGACAGGCGACTCGACCCATGCCACGTCGACACCACGCGCTTTTGCCAGGCGGACTGCCTTGTTCAGCCCGGCTGGCGAAAAGTCGACACCGGTCACCACCCAGCCCTGCTCGGCCAGCCACACCGCGTTGCGCCCCTCGCCGCAGGCCAGATCGGCGGCGGAGCCCGGGGTGAGCCCAGCCACTTCGGTCACCAGGAACTGGTTAGGTGTGGCCGTCCACACCAGGTCGACCCCGGCGTACCGTGCGTCCCACTGAGCAGCATCCATCACGCCGGCATCATCGGACTGGATCCATCGATCTCTAGATCAGTTGATCTTGACGAGGTCGACGATGAAGATGAGCGTGTCATTAGCGGCGATCCCTGATCCCGGTGACTGCGCCCCGTAGGCCAGGCTCGCCGGGATGATCAGTTCACGGCGCCCGCCGACCTGCATGCCAACTACTCCCTGGTCCCATCCGGCGATGACCTCGCCCTTCCCGAGGACGAACGGGAACGGCTGGTTCCGGCTCCACGACGAGTCGAACTCCTTGCCGCTGGAGTAGGCCGTACCTACGTACTGCACGGTGGCTTTGTCGCCGGCCACGACTGCTGGACCGGTCCCCACGATGAGGTCCTTGGACTCGAGCTGGGTCGGCGGCGGGCCCGGCGGCACGGTGATGGTCGGCTTTTGGTCAATGGTGCCAGCCGGCGACGGGTCGCTGATGGTGGCGAGCGGCACTGTCGAGGCCGGAGTGGTCGCTGGCGGAAGAGTCGACGGGGGTGCGGTCGTGCCTTCCGAGCTCGTCGAGCTCCCACAGGCGGCGAGCCCCAGGCTCGATGCGGCCAGCAGGGCGAGAGACCAGGTGCGGACACGTGTCATGTCTGAGTGGTTCCTTTCGGTTCGACGGGGATCTGGCCCACCTGCGCAGACCATCCCGATGGGGAGACGGTACTCCTCCCCGGGCCAGACCGGTGATCAGGTCCAGCAGCATGTCCCGGTCACGTTCCCATCACATCCCCGGCACGTCCCCGGCACATCCCCGGCATCCGTGTCACACCCCCCTGCCACGATGGGCCGATGCTTCTCGCATCCCTCACCCAGATCGCTGACCAGCTGCGGTCGTCGGTGGCCGAGCTCGACCCAGAACGTCTCAGTGGTCCAGACGCCGACCGGCTCCTCCAATCCTTCGCCGAGATCGAACGTCTGGCCTCAGCCGGAAAGCTCCTGTCGGCCCGCCGGGTGGAGTCGTCGAACGTCTGGCGTCGGTCCGGCCATCGGTCGGCCGCCGCCCACGTGGCCGAGGCGACCGGGACCGGCCTGGGTCCAGCCATCACTGCCCTCGAGACCGCTCGACACCTCGGGTCGTTGCCCGCCACCGACGAGGCCGTGCGCCAAGGAAAGCTCTCCGAGGCCCAGGTCAAGGAGATCACCGGGGCCGCCATCCTCCAGCCTGATGCTGAGCAGTCACTGGTGGATACGGCCGGCCAGCAGCCCCTCAGCGTCCTGAAACTCCGGTGCCGGCGGGTCCGGGCCGCCGGCCAGGATCAGCAGGCCTCCTACGACGCAGTCCGGCGCAGCCGCTATCTGCGCAACTGGGTCGAAGACAGTGGTGCCGTCCGGTTCGATGCCCGCCTGACCCCTGATGAAGGGGCGAGGCTGCTGGCCTCGGTGACGGCGGAGACCGAGCGCCTGGTGCAAGAAGCCCGACGGGCAGGACTCGATGAGCCACGGCGGGCCCTGGCCGCCGATGCCCTGGTGAACCTCGCCACTGGCATCACTCTCCGTGGATCAGCGTCCGGAACTGACCAGGACTCTGCGGACGGGACGAGCACCCGTGGACCTCAGCGGGTCGATAGCCCGTCCACCGTCGTGCACGTACGCGTCGACCACGCGGCGTTGATGCGCGGACACGTCGAAGGCGATGAACTCTGTGAGATTCCTGGCATCGGGCCGATACCGGTCGAGGTGGCGCGGCAACTAGCCGTCGACTCCATCCTCAATGTCCTGGTGACCGACGGGGTCGACGTGACCGCCGTGGCCCACGGAGGGCGCACGATCCCCATCGCGCTGCGGCGGGCTTTGGCCGAACGGGACCCGGAGTGCGTGGTTCCTGGATGCACCACCCGAGATGACTTGGAGATCGACCACACCATCCGATTCGCTGATGGCGGCAAGGCAAGCCTGGCCAATTTGGCCCGTCTGTGCCACTGGCACCACTACCTGAAGACCTACCACGGCCACCTGTTGGAGCGCACCGAGCGGGTGGGTGACGGGCCATCGTCCGTCGCCTGGCGGTGGATCGCGCCCGATGATCCACCCGTGGTCCCTCGACACATCCGACTCACCGGCTGACGCACTCCTCAGGCCAGACTTCCCCCGTCGATCTCGTCCTCGACACCGGCTTCCAGTGGCCCCGCCGCGTCTTTTGCCGCTCCCGCTCCGTGCTCGGCCCGCCACGCTGCTTCGGCCCGACTGGCCAACTCCCGCAATGGCAGGCCAGTGCGACGCGCCGCTTCAGCCACATCGTCATGCTCAGCCTTGATCCGCCCTGTACTCACCTTTACCCGGATGGGCTGGCCGTCGATGATCACTGACTCGATGGATCGGGCCACCACCCACCGCTGGCCCATGGTCAGGCGCACCCCGAGCGAGCCGGTGGAATCGCGCAGCACGGTGCGAAGCGCGCCTACGCGCGCCGGATCACACAACGCGTGCACCACGAAGCCGGGCCGACCCTTCTTCATCACCACCGGGGACAGCCACGCATCGTGCGCTCCCGACTCGATCAGTGCGGCCACGGCGTGAGCCAGTTGCTCTCCGGTGGCATCGTCGACCGTCACCTCGAGCTCGGCTACCGGCTGGCCGCTATCGGCTTCCCGGTCACCTGACTGTGCACCTGGCGCCACCATGCGGGTGCCGATGACGACCTGGGTGCAGTTAGGAAGCTCGTCGAGCTCCCTGGTCCCTGCGCCGAACCCTTGGGACCGCACCTCCATGGCCGGCATCGGGCCGAACCCGGAAGACAGGGCGGCCAGCAGGGCCGCCCCCGTCGGGGTGGTGAGCTCGACGGCGATGTTCCGGCCCGACGTCGGCACCCCCACCAGCAGGCCGACCACAGCTGGTGCCGGATTGGGCAGCATCCCATGTGCGGCCCGAACCATCCCTGTCCCGGTGGCCACCGCACTGGCCCACACCTCATCCACACCGAGGATCCC
>Ga0194050_1000134_pt1 | contig 23911 bp, 20 predicted proteins | sample SepL2310m_MetaG_FD_148657 | JGI IMG/M metagenome (GOLD analysis project Ga0194050, IMG submission 148657) | Anoxic zone freshwater microbial communities from boreal shield lake in IISD Experimental Lakes Area, Ontario, Canada - Sep2016-L239-10m | ecosystem: Environmental > Aquatic > Freshwater >...
CCCCCCACCCGTCATGCCTTGGGCCACGTTTGAGAAGAACGGCTACCTCGAGTCGTTTCCGGACCAGATGGGGTCGGTACATTCGTTCCGTGGCGACGAAAAGCTCCATGCCGAGCTCCTCCGGCGCACCGAGGCGCACGAGGACAGGGGCCCGCTCCTCGAGGCCACCGATATCGTCCTCTGCCCGGCGGCCTGCCATGCGCTGTATCCCACGCAATCGGGGACGCTGCCCGATGGCGGCCGGCGGTTCGAGATCTTCGGCTACTGCTTCCGTCACGAGCCCAGCCAGGATCCCTTCCGCATGCAGTCGTTCCGGATGCACGAATTCGTCTACCTCGGGACGCCCGAGGGTGCTCGAGCCCACCGCGACGACTGGATCACTCGGGGCCTCGATGTGCTCGGGCGGCTCGACCTCGAAGTGGAGTCGGTGGTAGCCAACGATCCGTTCTTCGGCCGTCCTGGTCGGATGCTGGCAGCCAACCAGCGGTCCGAGGAGCTCAAGTTCGAGCTCGTGGTGCCGGTATTTTCCGCCCGACGGGAGACGGCGATCTCGTCCTCGAACTGCCACCTCGACCACTTCTCGCGGCCCTTCGCCATCCTGACGTCGGATGGTGAACTGGCGCACTCCGCCTGTTTCGGATTCGGGGTGGATCGGATCGCGCTCGCCCTCCTCGACCGCCACGGGACCGACCCATCTCGCTGGTCGGCAGCGGTCCGTGGCGTGCTGTGGCCCTAGACACTCGACCGCAAGCCGGTGGTGGCGATGGGTGACGGGTTCGCGAGAATGACGGAGGCTGGCTTCACCCCCCACTCGTTGCACGCCGGCGAGCGCACCTGGACGGAGACCAACTGTTACGTCGACGTCTGGATCGAAATCCTCCACGCACTCGGACTCGATCCGGTGGCGGCATCGGCGTTCACCCTCAGTTGTGACTTCGAGGGCGACCAGTGGACCTTCTTCAAGTACCCGCCCGAAGACCTGCGCCGGCTGTTCGACCTCGAGGTGGCCGAAATCAACATCTGGAAACCAGTGGTCGACCACGTCGATGACCAGATCGCCAACGGGAGACTGTGCACGGTTGAGGTGGACTCGTGGTTCCTGCCCGACACGCGCGGCGTGGCCTATGGAGTTGACCACGTGAAGACGACCATCGTGCCGGCCTGGCTCGACCGAACGCAACGACGGCTCGGGTACTTCCACAACGCCGGCTTCTTCGAACTCGCCGGCGATGATTTCGACGGGATCTTCCGGCTCGGTGCGTATGCCGATCGAGCGGCACTGCCACCGTATGTGGAATCGGTCCGATTCGACAGGGCGCGTAGAGGCGACCCCCATCTGGTCGAAGTGGCGGTGGATCTCGCCAGAGAGCACCTGGCCCGCAGGCCAAGCGATAATCCGATCGCCCGCATGTCGGAGCGCATGACGGCTGACCTGCCCTGGCTGGCGGCCCAGGACATCGAGGTATTCCATCTCTATGCGTTCGGGCTCTGCCGCCAGTGCGGTGCCAGCAACGAGATGGCTGCGACGTTCGTGGACTGGCTGAACGCCCACGATCGGTCAGGCACTGAAGCGGCCGCCGATGCGTTCCGGGCCGTGGCCGAGGGGGCGAAGGCGCTGCAGTTCGCCCTGGCCCGCGTGGTCCGAGGCCGAACCGTCGACCTGGCTGGCATCTTCGATGGCATGGGTGCCCAGTGGGCCCTTGGTATGGACGTCCTCGATGGCAGCTATGGCCGCTGAACCCGTAATGGATCTCGACCTCGTGGCTGGATCCTCCTGGTCCTGCGTGTCGACGCCTGCCGGCGCGAGGAGCGGGCCGGATGACCTCGACGGTGCTGACCTGCACTGGTTGTCGGTGGTCGTGCCGGGCACCGTTGCCCACGCGCTACGTCTCTTGGGCGCATCCGAGCCATCGAGGGACCGTCTCGATGGGCAAGACTGGTGGTTCCGGGCCAGGTTCCCTGGACCGGGCCAGTCAGCCCAGAACATCGGTGCTTCAGGCGGATGGATCCTTACTCTCGAGGGACTGGCCACGGTGGCCGATGTCTGGCTGAACGGTCGTCACTTGCTGCACTCTGAGTCGATGTTCACCTCCTGGAGGGTGCCCGTCGAGGAGGTGGCCGAGGAGAACGAGCTGTGCATCCGGTTCGCGGCACTGACGCCAGTACTGGCGGGGCGTCGAGCCCGACCCCGCTGGAAGACCAGAGGCATCGCCAGCCAGAACCTGCGGTGGATCCGCACCACGCTCCTCGGACGCCAGGCAGGATGGACTGTCGTCCCCGTGCCGGTCGGTCCGTGGCGCCCGATCCACTTGGTGCCAGCCCCCTCCATCGAGGTGTTGGCGAGTACGGTGCGCACGGCCTGTCAGCCAGGTTCGGACGGCGCGACGGTAGGGACCATCTCGGTAGAGCTAGATCTGTGCGGCGACGGCATCGCCAGCGCTGGAAACGAGATCGCCGCGGCCCTCGAGGTGGAAGGTCGATCCGTTCCGCTGGTCATCACTTCGACCGATTCCGGGGTGCACCTGGTCGGCACCGCGCTCATCGACGAAGTGGAACGGTGGTGGCCCCACACACACGGTCCTCAACCCCTCTACCCGGTTCGAGTGGTGGTAGCGGGCGTGGCCATCCACCTCGGTGATGTCGGGTTCCGGACGATCACGGCCGACCGGTCCGACGGGGGGTTCCAACTGGTCGTCAACGACATCCCGATCTTCTGTCGCGGCGCTGGGTGGTTCCCACTGGACCCGGTCAGCCTCCAGTCTTCCGACGACGAACTGACCGCCACCATCGAGTTGGCTCGTGCCTCGGGTATGAACATGCTCCGCATCGCGGGTGGCACGGTCTACGAGAGCGATCGGTTCTTTACGGCGTGCGACCGGGCCGGGCTGATGGTGTGGCAGGACGCCATGCTCGGTCCCCTCGATCCTCCAGACGACGAGGGGTTTACCGCATCGGTGGTGGCGGAGGTGGCGGACCTGCTGGATCGCACGAGCCGCCACCCATCCATGGCGGTGCTGTGCGGGGGCCAACAGCTCGAGCAGCAGCCAGCGATGTTCGGGCTCCCCCGAGACAGATGGCACTCGCCGTTGATCCACGAGGCGCTGCCTGATCTCGTGGAGCGTCGTTCCCCCGGGCTCGTGTACGTGACGTCGTCGCCGAGCGGCGGGGACCTTCCTTTTCAGCCTGGACTGGGGGTCTCTCACTACTTCGGTGTGGGTGTCTACCTCTTCCCCTTGGAGGACATGCGCCGCGCTGCGCCCCGATTCGTCACCGAGGGGCTGGCATTCTCCATTCCTCCGGACCGGGCCACCATCGACGAGGCGTTCGGCGGTGACCTGTCGGTACACCGCGCATCGGGATGGAAGCGGGCCGTCCACCGTGATGCCGGGTCCTGGTTCGACCTCGAAGACGTGCGGGACCACTATGTGAACCTGATCTTCGGCGCCGATATCGCCGCGCTGTGGAGGACCGACCACGATCGAGCCCTGGACCTCGGAAGGGCCACCATGGCCGAGATCATGTCCGCCGCCGTTGCCGAGTGGAGGCGGACCGGCTCGTCGTGCGATGGGATGCTGGCCATCGCGTTGCGCGATCTCCGGCCCGGACCCGGATGGGGTCTGATCGACTCCTCAGGTCGGCCGAAGGCGCCTTGGTATGCCTTGGCCAGGAGTGCAGCCCCAGTTGCCGTGCTGGCTACCGACGAGGGCACCAACGGGCTGGCCCTCCACTTGGTCAACGACCTCCCTATGGACGTCGAGGCGACTCTGGAACTCGGACTCCATACTGCAGCCCACACCGTAGAGCGGGCCACGTGTCCGGTGGTGGTCCCATCGAGAGGGGGAATCACCGTGCGGGCCGAGGCCCTGTTCGACGGGTTCCGGGACCTCACCTACGCCTACCACTTTGGTCCCCGGACGTACGATCTGATCACTGCTGATCTAGTCGACAAGGGGGGAAACGTCCTGGCCACGGCGGGTTACCTCCCGGGAGGGCCGGCGCGGGACATGGATCCCGATGTGGGGCTTCAGTCGGAGGTCGGACCGGCCGATGGACTGACGTGGCCTCTCCGAGTATTCACCCACCGCTTCGCTCAATACATCCAGATCGACGTGCCGGGGTTCGCCGCGTCCGACTCCTGGTTCCACCTGCCACCGGGTGGGTCGAGGACGGTACTGCTGCGAGCCGAACCAGGATGCGAGCACGAGCCGAAGGGCCGATTGCGGGCGTTGAACTCCGTCGCCCAGGGGTCCGTGTCCCGCTGAGGGCCGAGCCTGCTTGCCGCGTCTGCGGGACGACAGCGTCTTGTGTTCCAGGATGCTCTAGTCGTACGATCGGGGCAAGAGATCGACGGGCAGGGTTGCGGAGATGACGGGCGTGCTTTGGCGTAGTAGTGGCGATGGGAATTTTTTCCGGCACCGGCAAGGGCGGGCCGGCTGACATGGCAATTCGCGAAGATGAGGTAGAGCAGTTCCGCCAGGTTCGACCCGACGCGCTCCTCGTTCCCACCGGCACCGGGATGGCCATCGACTTGGGCGATCATGCTGGGGCGGTGGCCAAGGTCCGCAGGCATGTGCTGCGAAGCCTGCTGTGCGCCGACGTCATAGGTCTGGCCACGGCCGCCGTGCTCGGGCCCTTGCTGGTGTCTGTGGTGTCGGCAAACCATGATGCAGCTGCAGTTGGCAGCGGCGCAGTCATGTACTTCGACCTGGCCGTGATCCCGCTGTTCATCGGGGTGTTCGCCTGCTATGGCTTGTACAAGGGCGCAACTCGCCGCATCTCCCTCAGCGTGTTCTCCGATCTGCGCAGCATCCTGCACGCCCTGCTGATCAGCGGGTTCCTGTACGCGGTGATCGGATACGGGGCTCTTCGGTACTTCGGATTCGATGCCATTACCGTGGGGAAGATCGTGGTGATGTGCCTGTTGGCGGCAGTCACGGTGCCGCTGGCCCGGATCGTCACCTTTGGCCTGATGGGGCGGGTTCCGACCGGCTCGGTGCCGGTCATCGTGGTGGGAACCGGCAAGCTGGCCCAGACGGTGGCCAGTCATCTGCGGGCACATTCGAGTGTCCAATTCGTCGGGTTCGTCGACGACAGCCCGCTCGGTGGGGGAGATCTGCTCGGCGAGCTCGAGGACCTTCCTGAACTGTGCCGGCGCTACGACGTGGCCAGGGTCGTCGTGTGCTTCTCACGGACCCACCCAGAACGGACCATCGAGATGCTGAAGGTCCTCTCGGGCAAGGTCGGCGTCTCCATCGTTCCCCGGTACTACGAGCTGATCACGGGCCGATCCAACGTGGAGGACCTTTCGGGGCTCCCGATGATCGATATCGCCCCGGCATCGCTCTCCACCAGGGCCCGGTTTCTCAAGCGCACCTTTGACCTGGTGATCTCCTCGGTCATCTTGATGGTGGTCTCCCCGTTCATCCTGGCGGCCGCTGTTCTGATCAAGCTGACCAGCCCCGGACCGGTGTTCTTCCGTCAGGTCCGCACCGGGCGTGATGAGCGGCCGTTCTCGGTCCTCAAGTTCCGAACGATGGTCGTAAACGCCGAGAAGCAGAAGGCCGATATTCAACATCTCAACGAGGTGGATGGCCCGCTGTTCAAGGTCACCGAGGATCCCAGGGTGACCCGGCCCGGTCGCTTCCTCCGTCGGACGAGTCTCGACGAACTGCCCCAGTTGATCAACGTGTGGAAGGGCGATATGTCCTTAGTGGGGCCTCGCCCCTTCGTGGAGGCCGAAGCCGCCGAAATCGAAGGATGGGCGCGCAAGCGATTCGAAGCGCGACCGGGAATGACCGGCTTGTGGCAGGTTTCGGGCCGCAACGAGCTGTCCCACCTCGAGCTGTGCCGTCTCGACTACCTCTATGTCGCATCGTGGTCGTTCTCGTGGGACATGCAGATCCTCTGGCAGACCCCGGCCACTGTCTTCAAGGGGCGCGGAGCGTCCTGACCCGCACTGGTACTCCAGCGCCCGCAGGTAGACGTGGGGCTCAGCGGTCAGGCCGCACGTCGGCAATGACCTCGCTGATCTGCTCCAGGAACCGTTCTGGCGCATAGCGATCGGCATGCTCGGTGAGGAGTCGGGCGGACCAGTTCTCCTCGGACAGGGAGCGGACCGCCTCGGCTATTGGCCCGGGCGTGGGATCGTCGAAGAAGCAGCCGGTCTTCCCCTCGACGATGGTGTCCAGGAAGCCTCCCCAGCGCAGGGCTGCGGTGGGTTTCCCGAATGCGGCAGCCTCCACTGGTGTGAGCCCGAAGTCCTCATAGGAAGCGGCCACCAGCCCGAGGCAGGAGCCATAGAGCCAGCGGAGTTCTGCATCTTCGACGCGTCCGAGAATCGTGACATTCAAGGGCGCAGCCGCTCGTAGTTCATCAGCGAGTGGACCTGTGCCGACCACCACGAGGCGCTGGTCCGGGAGTTGATCGAAGGCTGCCACCACGGCCCCTACGTTCTTGTACGCCAACAGCCGTGATACACAGAGTAGGAATCCCGGCTCGACTCCGTGGCGTGCACGTCGGGGTCCGGTGGTGGCGATAGCCACTGGTGGGGGAACGACATCGGCATCAATCCCGTAGACGTCGGCCACCCGAGCTCGTACCGCCCGGGAGTTGACCAGATACCGATCGGCCGAAAGCGCCGCTCGCCGGTCCCATCGCCGCAGTGGGGGAGCGACGGCCGCCAGGCCGTAGGTAGCCAGCCGAGACGACCCGGACTGGTACTGGCTGGCCTGGTAGAGCCACCGGGCCGGGTTGTGGCAGTAGACGATCTTGACTCCGCTCACCTGGGCCCCGTGTGCCCAGCCGCTCGAGGAGCACAAGGTCACGTCGGCATCGACATGGAGCCGGGAGAAGGCCGGTGCCAGTGCGGGAAGCGCCATTCGGTGGTGGTGACGCAGCACGGCGAGCCGATCGATGGGCAGCGTGCGCACGTCATGTGCGGCGAACTCCGGAAAGGTCTCCTCGGGGTCGTACAGCGAGGTGTAGACGGTGGCGTCCGGATACGCACCGGCCAGGGTGAGCACGACGCGCTCGGCCCCGCCCCGCTGGGTGAGGTAGTCGTGCACGATGGCCACCGGGGGTCTGGGTGTCATGACGATTCCGGCGTGGTCGCAGGTGTGGCTGTGGTTGTGGTTGTCGAGGCATACATAACTGCCGGATCGAGATCTGACGTGTCGGCGTTGGGCATCACGTTCTCCTCGGGTTCAGCCGCTGAATGTCTGCGCACTGGGGCTCTGACACCACAGCGGCCACCGCGCCGGGCAGTGGACGTCCGATCACCTGGGTGCATCGACGGTTCCATGGGTGCGGTCATGACAACGGTACACTCACCACGTTCTCACCCTCTTCGTCTGCACCGCCAATATCTGCCGGTCTCCTATGGCCGCCGCACTCTTCGTCCAGCGGACGGAGGGCTATGTCGATCGTCCGCAGGCGCTATCAGTGGGGCTCGGCGAGGCAGGACACCGCGCGCCGGCCGAAGTGGTCTCGGTGATGGCGGCCAGGGGGATCGAACTCTCCAACCACCGAAGCACAACGTTGTCGGCCGCCCGTGTGGCCGATGCTGATCTGGTGATCGGGATGAGCCTCCGCCACGTCCAAGAAGCGGTGCTTGCCGATCCTGCATCGTGGGAGCGGACATTCCGGTTGAAGGAACTGGTGCGTCGCGGCGAGCACATCGGTCCTCGGCTGCCAGGCCAAGACCTCGCCTCCTGGGTCAGCGCTGCGCAAGGCGACCGGACCCGCGACTCACTGGCCAATCACTCGCCCCGCGAGGACGTAGCTGACCCGTTCGGTGGTCCGGCCGCCGGCTACGAGACCACGGCGGTAGAACTCGAGGACCTCACCGACCGACTGGTGGGCCTGCTGTGGCCGCTGCGCTGAACCGCCCCTGAACTGCTAACTCACGATTCATCAGTGGCACGGCGAACCGGCCACTCGGCCCAGAGAAGTTGAGCCCTTCACGGATTCGCCAGCTTGGTGGGATGAGAGGTAGCCAACATTGTGCCTGGTGATCCGCGTGACGGAAAACCAACGGCATGCCCGGGGATGGCGCCGAGGAGTACCTGACCCGGGCCATGGGTGGTCACGATTTCCCCTGTCGACAGGCGTTGGTATTGGTGCGGTATCTGATCCGATATCTGATTCGGCACCTAGAGTGGTATCTGATCCGATACCAAGTTCGGCCAGTTATTCAATAGGTAGTTCAGTCAGTGGTTCGGCCAGCGTTTCAGTCAGTAGTTCAGCCAGTGGTTCGGCCAGCGGCGTAGCAAAAGCCAAGGTGCCCCTGGCGGTGCGGGTCTTCGAATGCAGCACCTGGGGTGCGATCGCTCAGCGGAGAGGCGAGAGGTTGCATTCGGTTCGGAAGTCAGGTGCGGATGTGTCTCTTTCAACCCGTCCATCTCACCAAGCTGGCGAACCTAGCCCTTCAGGAGCTCGGGGTGCCGCGACGCGACCATACGTGCCATGCCTTCCTTCCAGCCCACGGTGGTAGGGCCGACCAGCTCGTGCATGCGGGTCAGATCGATCTTCACGCTGTCGATCGTCTCGGACGTCGGGGCGAAGCTCGGGGTGAGACCGGTCAGCTCGCCCAGATAGCCGCACCACTCCTCGATGCTGGCGGATTGGCTGCCTCCCCAATTGACCACTGTGGCGGGCGTGGCTGCCACCGCAAGCAGTCCGGGAACCATGGCCAAGATGTCGTCTTCATGGATCGGGTGGTAGACGCTCGGCGCATCGATGTGCACCGGGATATCGCCGCCGTTGATCATCATCTCGAGGTGGATGGCTGGCCAACCGCCGCCGTCGCCATAGGGGACGGACAGCCGGGCAATGGTGGTGGGTAGGCCGAACCGATCGGCTGCCCACAGTGCGGTGGCCTCCGTGGCGATCTTGCAGATGCTGTACGTGCGCAGGAAGGGCCAGACCCCGTGGTTGTCGCCAAGTGGGTCGCCCTCGGCGAAGACATGGTGGCCCATGGGCCGGTAGATCCCGGTGGTGGAGCAATGCAGGAATGCTGTGGCGGCCTGGTGGTGCTCCATCAGGTAGGCGAGCCCACCGCTATTGGCCCGCAGATCCTTCTCCCACTCGTTGGACTTGGCCACGGCGAAGTTGACGACGTAGTCGGCATCCGCAGGCAGTCCCCCAACATCGCCAGTGAGGAGGTCGATGGGCACGCACCGGACACCCGCCGCCTCGAGCCGCGCACGTGCGACTGCATCACGGAACCGGGCGCCGGCCACCACCTCGTTGTCGGCGGCCAGTGCAATGGCGACCGGCTCGGCCACCTGCCCAGTGGCTCCGGTGATGACGATGGTCTTGCCGCTCAGTTTGATCGATGCCATGGCGATGCTCCTTACATGGGGTTCGGTGGCCGGGACATGGGGTTCGTTGGCCGTGCCGTGCAACCCGGGACGCACCTCTGATCCAGTGAGGCAGTGCTCCAGCCCTGAAAGGTGCATCCAGAGCCTAGGGGACGCCAGATGGGTCCCGACTCGCCTTACCACCTTTCGCGGTGGACACGAGCACCCTCGGTGGGCCATACTGTCGGCTCTACCATTTTCTGTCGGGGGGCCACGTATTCCCAGGTCGCCGACTTGCCACTGTGGTGGAACGACCAGTGATCCCGACCGTAGCAAGGAATGTTCTCATGAGTGCCACCTGGCGCAAGCACGCAGCCTGCCGGGGCATCGATCCAGATGTGTTCTACCCGATCTCCGATGAGGAGGCCGACGAGGCAAAGTCCATCTGTGATCTGTGCGCCGTGCGAGAGTCGTGCCTGGAGCATGCACTGGCCAGTCGTGAGCGTGAGGGCATCTGGGGTGGAACCACCGAGCGCGAGCGTCGCCGGATCCACCGCCAGCGTCGCAAGTCCGCCTGAACCCCCGACGAGGTATGCCGGCGTGGTTCGTCCACTCGGCATCGTCCACTCGGCATCGTCCACTCGGCACAGGGCGGCTGAGCCAGCGATGATGTGGCCATGACGGAGCCCCGCCAGCCCACTGACGCAGACGCGGAAGTCGCACGTCTCATCGTGGACGTACGTGATCATCAGCCCAGGGATGATCGCGAGCAGCAGTCCCGGATGGTCATCCTCGATCAGTTGGTCGTGCTGCCCTACCCGTTCGATCGGCATGCGGCGCTCACCCATGTCACGGCCTCGGCGGTAGTGGTGGGTCGACGCGGCGTGCTGCTCCATCGCCACCGCCGGCTCCAGCGGTGGCTGCAGCCCGGTGGCCATCTCGAACCCGGCGAATCGCCGATGGAGGGTGCCCGCCGTGAGAGCGAAGAGGAGACTGGACTGGCGCTCGACCACCCGACTGGTGGTCCAGTACTTCTCCATCTAGACGTGCACGAGGCCGCGGATGCCCATATGCATCTGGATATCCGGTTCCTGCTGTTGGGCCCCGATGAGGATCCGGCACCACCACCGGACGAGAGCCAAGACGTGGCTTGGTTCTCCTGGAACAAGGCGCGGGCCCTGTCCGATGAGGCGCTGGCAGGCGCGCTGCAGTCTGCCCGTAGGCTGATCGACACGGGGACCGTCGAGGTCCCCTGGGGGACATCCGAGGAGACTGATGGCTGAGCCGTACGACACCTTGCTACAAGTCCAAGGATTCGACACGACGATGGACCAGTTACAACACCGCATCGAGGCCATGCCGGAGCGTGCCGCATTGGCCGAGGTCCGGACAGGTATCGCTGAGACAGCCAAAGCCATGGCGGCGGTGGGCGCTCAGATCGATGAGTTGGCTGGCCGTCAGTCCGCCCTGGAGGAGCAGATCGCGTCCTCGGCCAAGCGACGGCACGATATCGAAGGGCGAATGCAGAGCGGCGAGATCACTGCCGCACGCGACCTTCAGGCCATGGACCACGAGGTCGCCCAGTTGGCCGAGCGCCAACGGACTCTTGAGGACGAAGAGATCTTGCTCCTCGAGGAGCAGGAGCCCATCGACGCCACCCTGGCCGACCACCGGGTATCGGCCGCTTCCCTCGATGCTGAGCGGATCCGGCTGGAGGCAGCGGTGGTCGAGAACGAGGAAGAGCTGCGGGCCGCCATCGCCGTCGCTGAGGCGGCACGAGCGGAGTGTGCGACGAGGCTGCCCGAGGAGCTGGCCGAGCGCTACGAACGGCTCCGAGCCCACTTGGGCGGGGTCGGTGCGGCTCGCCTGGTGGGCGACCACTGCGACGGCTGCCACCTGACGCTCTCGTCAGTCGAGGTGGAGCGCCTCAACCAGCTGCCGGTAGACACCTTCGCCACCTGTCCGCAGTGCGAACGCATCCTGGTGCACTGATGAGCAGGGTGGCGTGGAGGCCTGTCGGGTGCTGATCCTGGTCCGACACGGTGAGTCGACCGGGAACGCCGAAGGGCTGCTGCTGGGCCGTATGGACTCGCCACTGACTGAACGGGGGCTCGTCCAGGCGCGCTCGCTAGCTGACTCGGTGGCCGGAGCCACCCGGCTCATCTCGAGCCCGTTGTTGCGTGCACGCGACACGGCTGATGCTCTAGGGACCGGACTCGACGTGGAGGTCGACGAGCGCTGGATCGAGGTCGACTACGGCGAGTACGACGGAAAGAAGTTGGGTGCCATCCCGAGCGAGGTATGGGCGCAGTGGCGCTCCGATCCGACGTTCGCGCCTCCTGGCGGTGAGAGCCTGGCCTCTGCTGGGGCTCGTGTGCGCGCCGCATGTACAGAACTCTTCGAGGACCCTGACGGACCGGCCCGGGGAGAAGGCACTGTGGTGGTGGTGAGTCACGTCTCGCCCATCAAGGCCGCCACGTGCTGGTCGCTCGGCATAGGAGATGAAGGTGCGTGGCGGCTCTATCTGGCCAACGCTTCGGTGACCCGGATCAACTGGGGCCCCGGAGGTCCGGTGTTGGCTGGCTTCAATCACACGCCGTGGTCAACCCTGGAGTGATCACCCTGCCACCGAGGGCCTCGACCCACTGGGCGTCAACAGAGGATCCGTGAGACGTGGCGAACCACGGACTGCTCGGCCGAGTAGGCCGTGTGATGGGTGTAGTCGCGCAGTGACCGCCAGGCGTCCCAGCCACATGCCTGCTCCAGCATGTCGAGCAGCCTGCAGGATTCCGCGTCGGACGAGTCGAGTTCGGGGGCGAAGGAGCAGGCCAACTTATTGCGCAGGAGGGTCCGATGGCTGAGCAGCACCTGCTCGAGCCCGGCATGGGACGGGGCCACGATGCCTGCCACCCGGAAGGTGTTGCCCGTGCCTTCGAAGTAGTGGCGTCGCTGCCGGCCCAGTGCCTCAATCCGCATCTGGAGGGGAGCCTTATTCGGAATCACGAACAGGTCGCACTGGTGTCGGTCGACTTGCAGCTCCACGGCGGCAATCAGCAGCCCGGGGATGCCCCGAAAGTGGTAGTGGATCAACCGGACAGAAACCCCCGCTTGGTCGGCCACCTGAGCCTTTGTCGGTACGCTCGCACGGCATTCGATCACCTCGATGCACGCCATGGTCAACGAGTACCGGGTCGTTTCGCCCTTGGCGATGCGCCCATCGAGTGAAGATGGATGGAACGGGACCGAGGCAGACCCGCGTGGGAACTGTCCGGGCGATGCGTGCCTGAGGTCTGGGGTCGCACCTCTTGATAACTCAGAGTTTGATCCGCGAGAGCTTGATCCATCAGGGTGCGCCGTCCGATCTGCCCGTTCGGTCGTCATGAATTCGACGTTATTGCCGCCGTGGAACATTCGACTAGGGCCATCCGGCCCTTCCCTAGTCACAGTGCGGGCGGCCTCCTTGTTCGGGATGCTGCCGGTCTGCGATGGGGCGCGGGTCTGCCACCCACGAGAGGGAAGTAGCAGCGGCTAGGGGTGCACGACCACCTTGATGGGATCGGCATCGCGGTCACCCGCCACTCGGAATGCTTCCGCGGCATCGTCGAGGCCGAACTGATGGGTGATCATGACGTCGGGCAGGTCGGGCACTGCTTGGAGGATGCGTGCCGCTTCGGCGAACTCGCTCACCCCATGGTGGTGCCCGTAGGTGAACGACGGGAGGAGGTTCATCTCCTTCATCTGGAAACCGAGCCCGAGCTGCACCGGGCTCCAGTACGTTCCGAGGATGCTCACGGTGCCTCCTGGTCGGACAAGTTCGACGGCGCGGTCGAGTGAGCTCTGCGTGCCCGCCGCGTCGAGCACCACGTCGTAGTCGGTACCGACGTTGACCGATGCCCCGAGCCGCTCGCCTGCGGCCATGCGACTGGGACGGTGTCCTTCGAGATCGACGCTGGCACCTAGGGATCGGGCGGCGGCGATAGTGGCCAGGCCGATCGGGCCGGCACCAAGTACCAACACTCGCATGCCGGACACAACGCTGGCACGGTTGACTCCGTGCAGGGCGACGGCCAACGGTTCGACCAGGTTGGCATGGGCGAGCTCCAGACCATCGGGAAGTGGGATGGCGCAGTTCGGGTGCACCCACACCTCGTCAGCCAGGCCCCCATCGAGGCTGATCCCGTACATCGCTCCCAGCGCATTGCGGCACTGCTGCTCGGCACCCGCCAGGCAACGGTCGCATGAGCCGCAGTGCACCACGGGAACGATGGCGACGGCCGTGCCGTCATCGAGCACCCCGCAGAACTCATGGCCGAGGATGGCCCACGATGGGCCGAACGAAACCAGGTGGAGGTCGGAGCCGCAGATACCCGAACTCACCACCGTCACGTGCACGCTGCCTTCCGCCGGATCGCCCGAGGGGGGAACGACCCGGATGCCGTCGGCTGTCATCTTGATGCCGCGCATGATCAGGCCGGGAGGTCGAGGGCCCCGGGCTGAGCCAGGAGTTCGATGACGTGGCGGTACATGGTCGTGCGGATGGTGCGCAAGGTAGGCCCGGCCTTCGGGGCAAGTGTCTGAGCGAACTTGGTGGCAGCCGGCAGGAGCTCGTCGAGCGGGAGAGCAGCGGCCACGATGCGGGCTTCGAGCGCCTCGGCACCCCCGTAGCGCCGTCCGGTGGTCATGGCCTCGTGGGCCGTGGGGTGGATCAGGCGAGCCTGGAGCAGCGCCGACATGCCGGGGGAGAAGGGGATGCCCAGGTCGACCTCGGGTAGGCAGAAGTAGCCCCGGTCGACCCGCATGAAGCACGCGTCGTGGGCCAGAGCGAGCAGGGCGCCAGCGGCAAATGTATGCCCTTGGAGCACTGCCACGGTGGGCACATTGGTGGACAGGGTCCGGGCGAACAGGCCTTGTACCTGAGCGACGTACTCGCCCGCCCGGTCGAGGTTGGCCGTGAGCCAGTCGAGGTCGAGGCCGTTCGACCAGATCTTCCCGGTGGCCACGGTCAGCAGCGCTCGGGGCCCTTCGGCGGCATCCACTTCGTCGAGGGCCTCCGTGACGGAAGCCATCCACTCCTGCGTGAAGCGGTTCTCGCCATCGCCGAGGTCGAGTACGAAAACATCGTCGTGTCGCTGCAGGGTGGGCATGGGGTTCGCTCCGGTGGGTGGTCGGTAGGACGCAAGCACAGTATCCCGACCCCGATCGTGGTGGGCATCCGAGATAGATGACTGGCTGGAGAGCCAGTGCTAGGTTCCCAACCACGTGCACGGCTCCGCGGGAGTCTTGTCTAATGAGCAACAGGGGGAAGTATGGGAATGATCGGTACTAGTCAGGCGCTGCGCGCGCTGCGCACCACAGGCGTCCTTGCGGCCACAGGTCTCTTGGCTGCCGCATGTTCGTCGGGAGGATCGAGCAGCTCCACTACCACGACCACCGCCGGATCGTCATCGGGCACCCTCGACAACTCGTTGGCCCTGGCCTACACCGGCGGCAAGGCCGGCGCGGCCAGCACGTCGGAGACCCCGGTCAAGGTCGGCTACGTCAACCAGGAGTTCGGTTCGCCCAGCTTCCCCGAGAACACGGCAGGCGCCAACCTCGCCGTCAAGTACGTGAACCAGCAACTCGGCGGCATCAAGGGCCATCCCCTCCAACTCGTCCAGTGCAACGTGGCTACCGAAGAAGATGGCCAGAAGTGTGGGACCCAGTTCCTCAACGACGCGAGCATCAGCCTCGTCCTGACCGGCACCATGGTGATCGGCAACGACTCGCTCTACAAGGTGATCGCCGGCCAGAAGCCGATCATCGTCGGCAACGGCCTGACCGTTGCCGACTTCACCCAGCCGGCGGCCGTGACGTACATGCCGGGCGCCCCGGGTGTCATTTCTGGCATGGCTAAGTGGCTGGTCGACGGCGGACTCGGACCGGTCAAAACAGTGGCCGTGGTGGCCACCAACGACGCCGGTGCTACTGCCTCGGCCAAGCTGCTGTTCGCCCCGCCGCTGGAGAAGGCAGGCATCAAGGTCACGGAAGTCTTCATCTCCCCGACCGCCCAGGGCGCCGACGTGGCGTCGGCCGTCAAGGCGGCGGGTGGTGGAACGGCCGATGTGTTCGTGCCGATCACCCCGGTCCAGGGCTGCATCGCCGTGGCTGACGCCATCAAGAGCCTGGGCATCAACCCCAAGGTGGTCACCACCGGGCTGTGCTTCGGCACCCCGCTCATTCAGCACCTCGGCGGCACCTTCCCTGACGGCTGGTACTTCGGCGGCTACGGCGTCAACTACTTCATGCCCCCCATGGCCAGCGTGCCGGCATCTGAGCAGCTCGCCCTCTACCAGGCGGTCGTCAAGAAGTACAACCCGAAGATGGAGTACACCGGGTTCGCCGGACCCAGCTTCGCCAACGTGCTCACCATCAATCAGATGTACAACAAGCTCGGTATCGGGGCCACGGTCGCCCAGCTGACGGATGCCACCAAGAACTTCGCTGGCCCGCAGTGGAGCATTCCCGGCACACCGGTCGCCTGCGGGAAGATCAGTCCTGCCTTCCCCACGCTGTGCGTAGGCCAGATGGGGATCGAGCAGTTCACCAAGGGCAAGTGGGTCGCCATCGCTGATGCCTACAACAACAAGATGATCAACGCCTTCGGCTGACCATCGAAGACAGCGTCGACCAAGCATGAGCACCACATCGGCCCGTAGTTGGCTCACGCCCAAGAGGATCCCCGCCCTGGTGGCGGGGATCCTGGGCCTAGTGCTTCTGATCGTCGTCTTCGCCAACGCTGACCAGACCCAGGCCATCGTGCTCGGCCTTGGCGGCGGTGCCCTGATCGCCGCCATCGCCCTGTCGATCACCCTCAACTACCAGGGCTCGGGCGTCGTCAACTTTGCCGCCGGGGCGATCGCCATGTACGGGGGCTACGTCTACTACGGCCTGCGGGTCAACGGGCAGCTGTTCCTGCCGCCCATCCCCAACCCCCTAGCGCCGATCGAAGGGATCGCCCATTTGGCGGGGGCATCGAGCTTCTCCCTCCCGCACATCCCGGTGTTCATCACCCTGGCCCACCCCGGCCAGGGTGCGGCCGCCTTCGGGACGTTCGTGCAGGAGCCGGCCATGCCGGTCTGGGCCGCACTGGTGATCTCCCTGGCCGTCCTGGTTCTGCTCGGTCTGGCCTTCCACTTCCTGATCTTCCGTCCGCTTCGCCGGGCGCCGGTGTTGGCCAAGGTGGTGGCCTCGGTCGGGCTGTTCATCGTGATGCAGGCCATCATCGTCCTAAGGTTCACCTCCTCGGCCAAGTCGGTGGCGCCCATCCTTCCGGCCAAACCGGTCCACATGCCCCGAGGCGTGTCGCTCCCGTCGGACCAGATGTACCTGGTGCTGATCGTCATCCTGGTGACCATCGGCTTGTGGGCCCTGTTCCGCTTTACCCGCTTCGGACTGGCTACCAGAGCCGCTTCCGAGAACGAAAAGGGCGCTCTGGTCCTCGGGTACTCACCGGACTTCCTGGCCGGGGTGAACTGGGTCGCCTCGACGGTGCTGGCCGGGTTGTTCGGCATCTTGGCGGCACCCATCAATCAGTCGATCGATCCGATCACCATCACGTTGTTGATCGTCCCGGCCTTGGCTGCCGCCCTGCTGGCTCGTTTCAACTCGTTCATCATCACCATGGCTGCCGGCCTGGGTATCGGCATGTTGGTGTCGTGGATCCAACTGGTGTCCAACAAATCCTGGTTCCCGAAGGCCGGGGGCTCGGCCCTCCCTGGTCTCACCGACGCCCTGCCATTCCTGATCATCATCGTGGTGCTGGCCTTGCGGGGCAAGAGCCTTCCGACCCGGGGATCGATCGAGACGATCAAACTGCCGTTCGCCCCGCGGTCCAAGGGGGCGTTCCCGGCCACGATGGTCCTCGGGCTCGCCACTATGGCGTTGCTGTTCGTGGTGACACCGAACTGGCGGCTGTCCATCGTCAACTCGCTGGTGGGCATGGTCATCTGCCTGTCCTTGGTGGTCCTCACCGGATACGTCGGCCAGATCTCGCTGATGCAGATGGCTTTGGCTGGCATCGCCGGGTTCACTCTGTCCAAGGTGGCCGATGCCCACCACATTCCGTTCCCTATCGGGCCGCTGCTCGGGGCGACGGCGGCGGTGGTAGTGGGGCTTCTGGCCGGCGTGCCTGCACTACGAGTGCGAGGCGTCAACTTGGCCGTGGTCACCTTCGCGGCTGCGGTGACGATCCAGAACCTGATCTTCGCCAATCCGTCCTGGTCCGGGCTCAAGGGTGCATCGGTCAACTCACCGAGCATCCTTGGCTTTCGGTTCGGACAGAACGATCCGTGGACCAAGTTGACCGGCAGTGGCAAGGGGCTGCTCCCTAACCCGTGGTTCGGGGTGTTCTGCGTCATCGTGGTGATGCTCCTGGCTCTGGCCGTGGTGAACATCCGGCGATCCAGAATCGGCCGGCACATGCTGGCCGTGCGGGCCAACGAACGTGCCGCCGCCGCCGCTGGCGTGTCGGTCTCGGGTACCAAGGTGCTGGCCTTCGGGGTGGCCGCCTTCATTGCGGGCATTGGAGGCGCCCTTTCGGGCTATCGGTTCGGCTCAGTGACCGCCGGTTACTTCGGTGCCATCCCGTCGATGATCTTCCTGGCCTACGCCTACTTGGGCGGCATCTCGTCGGTATCGGGGGCCATGGTGGGCGGCATCATCGTGGCTGGCGGAATCCTGACCACGGTCTTTACTGACTGGCTACACATCTCCGAGCAGTACACCCTGCTTCTGGCCGGTATCGGCTTGATCATCATGGCCATCCAGAACCCCAAGGGTGTGGCCGGGGCCATCCGGGACGGGGTCCATTTGATCCGCCGCCGTCGCCACGCCAAGGTTGCCATCAGCAGTGCTGATGCCGGCTCGGTACCGGCCGAGGTGGCGGTCTGATGGGGGTGCTCACCACGACCGGGCTCAGCGTCTCCTTCGGGGGTAAGCGGGCGGTGGACAGCTTCGATCTCGACGTGAAGTCTGGATCGCTGGTCGGCCTCATCGGACCCAATGGGGCAGGAAAGACCACGACGATCGACGCCATCACCGGGTTCGTCTCGGCCGAGGGGTCGGTCCTGTTCGACGGGACGGACATCAGTGGACTGTCCTCGACCATGCGGGCCCGTGCCGGACTCGGCCGCACATGGCAGAGCTCCGAACTGTTCGACGACCTCACCGTCCTAGAGAACCTGCAGGTGGCATCGGAGCGGGTGGACGTCCGTGGCTTCCTGCGCGACCTGTTCCGGCCCCGTAACGACGACGTGTCCGAGCTGATGGTGATCCTGGAATCACTCGACCTGGCCGACTCGGCCGACATATTGCCCACCGACCTATCGCACGGTCAGCGCAAGCTGGTCGGTGTCGCTCGAGCGCTGGCGGCCAAGCCCAAGGTGCTGTGCATGGACGAGCCGGCTGCTGGTCTGGATACCGAAGAGAGCCAGACCCTGGGAGGCCGGATCCGCGCACTGGTAGATGGCGGCCTGTCGGTCCTCCTCATCGACCACGACATGGGCCTGGTCCTGACCATCTGCGACTACCTGTACGTGCTCGATTTCGGCCAACTGATTGCTGAGGGGACTCCGGCCGAGATCCGGGCCAACTCCAAGGTGATCACCGCCTACCTGGGCGAGCGTCACGGCGAGGAATCTGCCCCGACGGCCGCCCCTGACGCCAGGGGCAACGCGAGTGCGCCGGCAGAGGGGATGGTCACCGATGGGTGAGTCGCTGCTCCAGATCTCGCATTTGGATGCCGGGTACAACGGGATCCCGGTCGTCCGTGACCTCACGCTGGCTGTGGCTCCGGGTGAGGTGGTGGCGCTCCTGGGACCGAACGGTGCCGGAAAGACGACCACGCTGATCACTACGAGCGGCCTGGAGCCGATGATCAGCGGGGACATCTCCATCCTGGGATCGTCCATCAAGGGCATGGCTCCTCACCAGATCGCCCGCCTCGGGGTCAGCCACGTCACCGAAGACCGGTCGCTCTTCTTTTCGCTCACGGTAAAGGACAACCTGCGCCTGGGTAACCGAGGAGGTCGCGTCGATCTCACCACGCCGCTCCGATACTTCCCAGCCCTCGAAGAGCTCCTCGACCGCCAGGCCGGACTGCTCTCGGGGGGTGAGCAGCAGATGCTGGCCCTGGGTCGGGCGATGGCCAGCTCGCCCAAGCTGTTGATGATCGACGAGATGTCCCTGGGGCTGGCTCCTGTCATCGTGGAGCGGCTCCTGCCCATCGTGCGCTCCATCGCCGATGACACCGGGTGTGGGATTCTCCTGGTCGAGCAGCACGTCCAGATGGCGCTCGAGGTAGCCGACCGGGCCTACGTGCTCTCTCATGGATCGCTGGCCATGGAGGGCACCGCATCGGAACTCGAGGCCAACCGCAATCTGCTCGAGTCGAGCTACCTGGGGGACTGAGCCGGACCGGCTAGCCCTGGAACTCTTTCGTCCAGTCGCCTTCGGCCAGCGGCTCTACGCCGAAGTGGGCGCGGACCTCGTCGAGCGGCCACTCGGCCATCGACAGATGGTCGATGCGTGAGAAGTCCTTGGTGCACCGACTTCCTCGCTCGAGGGCCTCACCGACCAGATCGGCAGCCCCGGCACGGCTCATAGTGGCCTGCTTGGGCTGGAACCCATCGAGTCTGGACATGCCGGCTTCGTGGATGGAAAGGCTGGAGAGGAACCGGGACCAGGTCTCTTCGGACTCGTTCATGGCGAACTCCATTGCACCTAGGGCGATCTCACCAGGACCGGTAGGGGGGTAGCCGGAGATCACGTGGTTGAGGTCGTGCGCCATGAAGATGGCGTTGGAGAATACCGACATCACCTCCTCGCCCGGCAGTAGAAACCCGTACTTGCGATGGAACTCGATGTAGGTGCGGCCCAAGGTTCCTAAGGGCAGATCAGCCAACGCCTCCACCCGGACCGTCAGCGCCGGGTCGAGTTCGGTCCAGCCCACTGGCCGATCGAGGAGGGAGGGCTCACCTTCTTGGTCGTTCTGGTCGTGTCGGAAACGCTGCAGGTCGTCGTTGGCTTGCTCGGCCCCAGTGGTGATCCATGTCCGGATGACGTCCAGCGGCTCACCGGTGATGTCGAGGGCGGCGGCGTACTGCTCGACCAGGGCCACCTGGGTCTGTGTTTCGGGGTGCCGGCAGACCTCCAGCATCATGAGGAGTCCCACCATCCGGCGTCGGGCGTGCGGATCGACGATGGCGGTGGCGGTGGCCTCCGGGGTGAGCGGAGCGAGCGTCGAGACGTCGAGGTCTGGGCGCTGCCACAGGTGGTCGACGACGGACTGGAGGAGGACCAGCTGCTCGTCGGTGGCCCCATCGTCGGCGTCAATGCCGCCGAGGAGGCCGGCTGCTGCTGACTCGACTTGTTCGGGGGCAAGGAACTGGTTCATGGGGGATCAGTCTCCATCCTGGTGGCGATGGAACGAATGTAGCCACGATTGGTCCCGCCGGTGGACCGGTGGACCGGTGGACCGGTGTCAACGGGTAGGTCCTGGCCTGGCGCCCACTGGCGCCCCCGACCCACAGGGTTGCGGTGCTCGACTCCAGAGGTAGCAGTATCCGCTAAAACCTCGGCGGTTGTCGGACGCACAGTAGACTGCTTACTCGGCGCCATCTGCCTCTGCGCCCGTTGGCCGGTCGATCCCGACCCCATCCATCGTGAGGACTAGGACTACACCGTGAGTGACGACACCGCTGCCCCAGGAGCCGATGACCCGTGGGGCTTTGCCGCAGGTTCGGCAAGCAGTCAGCCCCGTGGCGGGGCTGACTTTCTTGGGGACAAGGTGCGGCTGAACGAGGCCAAGCCGGGGGAAGACCGGTTGAACCCCGAATCGTCGGTGAGCGCCATGGCCGCCCTTCGTCAGCGTGCCCGACCACTCGCTGTGTCGCTGGCTGCCGTCTTCGTCTTCGGGTTCATCACCGAGGTGGTGGCGGCCACCCGGTTCGTCCACTTCCTCGGACCCAAGGGAATAATTATCATCTATCCGCTGGGCAGCCTGGCCTTGATCGGTGTGGCATTCCTGCAGATGAAGTGGATCGACCGGATCCGCAGGGACAAGGCATTCTTCCGGGTGGCCATGGGCTATGCCGTCGGCTTCCTCGTGGCCATCATCTTGATCGCCATCCCTTCGACGACGGTGCTCGGAACCGGATTTGTGTGGCTGCTCGCCGACCAACTCAACTTCTTGCTCCCTCTCATCGTGTGGGCGATCGTCGGCGATCTCTTCAACACCGGTGAGGCCCGCATGGTCTACCCGTGGGTCACTTCGTGGCAGTACGGGGGCCAGTTGGTGGGACTCGCCATACCGGCATTGGCCCCGTTGATCTTCGTCCCGTTGGGGATCCCCCTGCCGGCACTGCTGATCGTCTGCCCGATCGGAATCCTGTGCCTAGGGATCTTCTTGCCCCGCGCCCTCAAGGGTCGCCCGATCTCCCAGGGCCACGGCAAGGACGAAACGGTCAAGGAGTCGCTGCAGAGTGCCTGGTCGTTCGTCGGCGGAGTCAAAGCGTTCCGCGCCATGTTCGTCACGTCGATCCTGGTGTTCGTGGCCGGTATGTCCCTCGAAGCCTCGTTCCTCAACTCGGCCAACCGCTACCTGGGTTCGGAGGCCAAGTTCCAAGTGCTCTACGGGGCCACCTTGGTAGTGGTGTTCATCATCTGCGGCACGCTGCAGCGCTTTTTCACCACCAAGATCCTCGAGCGGCTCAATATCCCGGGCTCTCTGGCCGTCCTGCCGATCGGTGCGATCGTAGCCAGCGCAGTGATGCTGCTGGGCCTGGCTCTCCACATTCTCCCCATCTTGGTGGTGGCCATCATCGGATGGTGGGTGCCGCGATGGAGCATCGACGATGTGGCTCGCCGCGCTGCATTGGCATTGGTTCCTGATGAACGTCGGGCCCGGGTCTCGTTCCTGGTCGACTTGGTGCCGTTCGCCGCCGGTCTGCTGGTGGCGGGTGGCATCACTGCCATTGCCGCCGCCTGTGGCGCCCTGGCGGTTGCTCCGTTGATCGCTCTGCCCATCGCCGCCCTAGCTATGGTGCCCGCCCGCAAGATGATCGCGGCCTGGCCCGACTCGCTGCTGAGCCACCACCTGAAGCGTCGAAAGCGGCTTTCCGACTGATGTCCTCCTCGACGTACGATCCTGATGCCAGCCAAGCCATCGTGCGCTTGGCGGGCACGAGTGACTACGATCTGGTGGCTGAGGTGCTCAAACGCGATGGGGCACTGGTCGTCGAAGGGCTGATAGGCGTTGATGTGATCGAACGCTTGGCTGGCGAACTCGAACCTCATGTAGCCAGCCGAGCTCCTGGGTTCCTGTCGGAGCACGACGCCTACTTCTACGGGCGCAACACCAAGCGGATCCAGGGATTGGCGGCCAAGTCCCCGACCTATGTAGCGGAGTACCTGCTTCACCCACTACTACTGCACGTTGCTGAGGCCATGTTGGGAGTCCACGGTGGAGACTTCTGGCTGAGTCAGGCCGAAACCATCTTCATCGGGCCAGGTGAGCCCGCGCAGATCCTCCACCGCGATGATGAGGGCTGGATCCATGCGGCCCGACTGGGTATGGATCTCCAGGTCTCTAGCTTGTTGGCCGTAGGCGACTATGACGCCGAAGTGGGTGCCACCATGGTCATACCCGGAAGTCACCTGTGGCCGGTCGACCAGACGTTCGAACCCTCTCAGGCAGTCCCCGTCGAACTCGAGATGGGCGACGCACTGCTCTACATGGGGAACATCGTGCACGGGGGCGGGGAGAACAAGACCTCCGACCGCTGGCGTCAGGGCCTCTACCAGGCCTACCTGCTGGGGTGGCTCGTGCCCGAGGAAGCCGTAGCGCTCCAACTCACCCCGGAGCAGGCCGGCCACCTTCCGCAGCGGGCCCGGGAGCTTCTCGGGTGGTCGAACATCCGCAGCGACTCTGATCCCGACCAGCCGTCGGCCGCACTGGCGCTCTGGCAACTCGATGCAGCCGACCTCGAACGTCTCGAGGGTCAGTTCGTCCCCAGGTAGTAGCTGCCGCTGCGGCGTGCGCCGGTAGCTGCCGCTCGGGCATGCAATTGGGGCTCGCCTACTGGCACGAGCCCCAAGCGCCTCACTCCTCGACGGGGGGAGCTTCTGGGGCCTCGGCGGGAGCATCAGAGGCCCCGCCTCCCTGCTCGTCACTGTTCTTCTTCGCCCGCAGTTCAGCGCCCTTGGCAACGATCCCGGCAAAGAAGTCCGAGTCGGTGAGCGCCGCTACCGACTGCGCTCGCTTGCCCGAGTCGATCTGCACCGACAATCGACGGACCTGCTGGGTCAGGCTTTGCTCTCGGGCTCGGACCTTGTCGACCATCAACTTGAACGAGTGGGAGAGCACGGTCATCTCGTCGGGCAGCTTGGTGGACGTCATGGACGTCATGTCGACGTCGTAGTCACCGCTCGAGATGAGCTGCGTGGCTGCGGTCAGGCGCTTCAGCGGCCGGGTCAGCCAGGTAGCCAGGATGAAGACCATGGCGATGAGGATCAGGTAGCTGATGGCCAGGATGGGGATGATGCCCCGGATGGCCCCGGACCGCACCGTCGAGACG
>Ga0194050_1000140_pt1 | contig 23291 bp, 22 predicted proteins | sample SepL2310m_MetaG_FD_148657 | JGI IMG/M metagenome (GOLD analysis project Ga0194050, IMG submission 148657) | Anoxic zone freshwater microbial communities from boreal shield lake in IISD Experimental Lakes Area, Ontario, Canada - Sep2016-L239-10m | ecosystem: Environmental > Aquatic > Freshwater >...
TCGTAAGCCTAACACCATTTGTAAATCGCTTGCAATTGGTGATCCTGCTGATGGCTACTTCGCTGCGAAGCTTATTCGCGAAAGCGGTGGCTGGGCTGAAGATGTTAGCGATGATGAAATCAGAGAGGGAATGCTCTTGCTTGCAAAAACTGAAGGCGTGTTTGCTGAAACAGCAGGTGGAGTTACAGTTGCAACCGCTCGCAAATTAGTCGAGCAGGGCCGTATCCCCAAAAATGAAGAAATCGTTCTCCTCATCACGGGCAACGGGCTCAAAACCCAGGATTCCCTCACGACTCAACTTGGCGAACCGGTTACCATTGGTATCTCGCTCGATGAGTTCGTAGCCACCATGGAAAATACTCAAGAACCTGTTCTTGCATAATCCTTAGTTATCTGGTTTCCTTAAACATGCGGGCTTTTCCGCTGGAAGGCTGTTATGGCTGTTAAAATTCAAATTCCCACTCCCCTTCGACCCCATGCGAATAATCTCGCATTGGTTGAAGTCAGTGCCAACACTGTTGGCGAAGCTCTCGGTGAACTTTGTAAACTTCACCCAGCAATGGATCAACGACTCTTCGATAACGGCCAGTTGCGCAGATTTGTAAACATCTTTATCAATGACGAAGATATGCGATACCTCGATAACCTTGCCACCCCTGTAAAAGATGGCGACGAAGTAGCAATTATCCCGGCAGTAGCAGGAGGTTAATATGGCAGATAATGACGACATGGACGAAATGGAAGACATGGACGAAAACAGCATTGATGTTCCCGAAGGAACTGCAATTTTCCCTGAGATTCCAGATCAAGTTGGAGCAAATCCGCTTCTTCTTAGCTTACTGCATTTTGTTGTTTTCATTGCGGGTTCAGATGAAGCGGTCTGCAATCAGGAAGCTGGTGCTGCAATCTTGGATCAAGTTGCAACCTATCTTCAGCGTTTAAGCACCAAAGAAGTTGCCAGGCTTAAAGAAGACCTTGCTGTTCTTGCTGCTTTTGCCCGCGATCAAAAATGGGGAGCAGGTACCGTTGAAGTTCTTGATACTTTCCTTGATGACATGGGCGTGGGAGAGGGCGAATGATCGACTTCAAGTCCATTGATCGCTACAGCAGGCAAATCCGCTTCCATGGCGTAGGCGAAGAGGGCCAGCGCAAGCTCTTGGCTTCCAAAGTCACCCTATGCGGTTGCGGCGCCCTGGGCACCGTGCTTGCTAACAACCTTGCCCGCGCAGGCGTTGGTTCCATCAAGGTTGTTGATCGCGATTTCATCGAGCCCAGCAATCTTCAGCGACAAGTCCTTTTCGATGAAAACGATGTCACCGAAAATCTCCCAAAAGCTGAAGCTGCTGCCCGTAAACTTCGTGCAATCAATTCTGCTATAAACATCGAATCTGTCGTCACTGATATCGATCGAACTAATATCGAATCGCTTTGTGAAGGCTCAGATCTCATTCTTGATGGCACTGATAACTTTGAAATCCGCTATCTCATCAACGATATTGCGGTGAAGTATAACAAGCCATGGATTTATGGTGGTGTGATTGGTAGCAATGGCATGACCATGACTATTATCCCCAATCAAACGCCCTGCCTTCGGTGTGTGTTTGAAGCTGCGCCCTCGCCCGGTTCTGCTGATACTTGCGAAACAGCGGGAGTTCTCGGCCCCGTCGTTAACATTATCGCAAGCATGCAAGCTACCGAAGCTATCAAGATTCTTTCAGGCAAACCTGAAACCATCAATAAAGAACTCGTGCAGATTGATGTTTGGGAAAACACCTATCGCAGAGTAAAAATTGCTCCTCTTTTGGGTAAGGTTGACTGCCCATGCTGCAAGCATCGTAAGTTCGAATGGATTGATGGCGAGTTCGGTTCACAAACCACGAGTTTATGTGGAAGAAACGCTGTTCAAATTTCCAATCGAACCCCTAACAAACTTAAGTTTGAAGATATGGCTGCTCAGCTTAAGACTTTAGGCGATGTCAGCTTTAATAAATTCATGCTTAAATTTAATGCTGAAGACTGCGAGTTCACCGTTTTCCCCGATGGGCGGGCTATCATTAAAGGTACAAGCGATATCGACAGGGCAAAGACGCTTTATGCCCGTTACATCGGACACTAATTTAAACGCCCAGATGAGCTGTACATGATTTATCTCGATAATGCTGCAACGAGTTTCCCCAAGCCTGAATCGGTTTATAAGGCCATGGATCGCTTTGCACGCGAAGATCTGGCAAACCCCGGTCGGGCTGGTCATAAAATGGCTCTTGCAGCGGAAAGAGCGCTCGACGATTGCAGGCATCGGCTCAATCAGTTATTTAAAGGCACATCGCCCGAACGCTTTATCTTCACACTTAATTGTACCGATGCACTCAACATGGCGTTTAAAGGCCTTTTAAATGAGGGCGACCATGTTATCACTACCGACCTTGAACACAACAGCGTCAGCAGGCCCCTGCGCATCATGGAACTTGCTGGTAAAATCTCTCTGACAAAAATTAATGCTGATTCTCATGGCTTCATCGACCCCCAACAAATCAAAAATGCCATCGGCCCCAAAACCCGACTCGTTGCACTTACCCATGCTAGTAATGTTCTAGGCACCATTCAGCCCATCACCGAAGTGGGCACGATCTGCAGAGAAAAAAACATCATCTTTTTAGTTGATGGAGCCCAGACTGCTGGCGTTATACCCATTGATATTCATGCTCAGAAAATCGATCTCCTCGCTTGCCCGGGGCACAAGTGCCTTTTTGGCCCCACAGGCACGGGCTTTCTTTATTCTGGAGAGCGCGTTGCTCTTCGCACCTGGAGAGAAGGTGGCACCGGGGGCGACTCCTCTACCGAAACACAACCCAAGGAAATGCCCTACCACCTTGAAGGCGGAACTCCTAATGTTCTTGGTATTGCCGGCCTTGCTGCTGGCCTTGCATGGGTGGATAAGGAAGGCATGGCGAACATTCATCACAGGGAAAGCAAACTTGTTGCAAAGCTCCGAAGCAATCTTAAAGAAATCCCAAGTGTTACAGTATTCGGAAGTGATGATCTGAATCGCACGGTTGCAACTGTATCTTTTAAATCGGACGCACTTGCTGCACCAGAGATAGGCAGTATTCTTGATGAAGCCTTTAACATTGCTGTAAGGCCGGGCTTGCATTGCTCGCCCTATATCCACAAATCGATCAACTCATTTCCTGATGGTGCGGTTCGCATCAGCCCCGGAGTTTTTAACTCCGAGAGCGATATTGATCAGATAATCACTGCTCTTAAAGAAATACTCTCGCTTTAATTACTTCGAAGTAAGTACCCATAGTTTCCATGCACCCAAGATATTCTTCGAAACCAAACCCGAAGAATCCAACGCTTGCTCTGCCGACTTGGCATCGCCATTTTCTTCCGGGATAAACCCTTTCAGAAAGTCAGGCAGCTTGGAAGACTGTGGCCCAAAGGCAATAAATTCCATTACACTGGCTTGAAGTAAGGGAGTAGCCTCAACATCGGAACCACTCCAAACCTCATTTATAGAAGAAACTTTGCGGGCAATGATCTGCACTTTTCTTCTATCATTTTGCACAGTCTTATTGTTAGCACCTTGAACCCGCCAGTGGACCGCCCTGCCAAATCCATCGACAACCCAATCAGGTAATGGTGTTTTTTCTCCAGCCTTGGAACGAAGCAAGGCTCCGCCCATCTCTTTATACGCTTGCACTTCCGAACTTGTAAAATCTTTGGGCTTGGTGGGACCAGAAACCATGTAGGGTACGCCCTCAATAAAACCAAAAGCGCCATGATCATCACTGCTGGGCGAGCGTTTTTCGACCCGCCTCACAAAAGCCACAAACTGTTCCCTTTCAGGCATGATGAATACCATGAGTTTGCCATTCCAAGGAGCATTATCTTCCTTATAACCAACGCTTTTCGCTGCATTTTCGTAATATTTTTCAAGGTTAGATGTGATGTCCTTTGCCTTAGGTTCCGCAGTTTTAGGCATCATCAGGATGATTTTATTTGATTCAAAAACACTCGATGGGCCTGCATTCAGCTTGTCCCAAACACTTTTAGCAATCTCCTTGGTTGCTGCAGGCTTTTTTGCCTCATCTTGCGCCAAAACCATGCAAGAAACACTTAAAACCAATACCGATGTCGTTAAAAATCGCATACATTCCTCGTGGTAATCGCCTAAATGATCTAATTAGCTTTGTCTTAATTACCCATTTGATGATAAATTAATACTAGGTGCTTGAACATCTTATTCTATGAAGGATTCTACTCATGAAACAATCCATGCTTTCGCTCTTCGCCCTTTTGATTTCTTTCCAAGTTGCTTGCGTTGTAATTGCACAAGGCTCCGACAGTTCAAAAGTGGTCAAAGTCGAAATTTCTAAAGACCCTGCCACCACTGCGGAAGAAAAATTCGTCGTCATCACTCTTGCTGTTGAACCAGGGTATCACCTTTATGCGAACCCGGTAATAAACCCAGATCTAGCTTCTGTTCAAACCAGCGTCAGTATCAAATCAGAAGGCAAATCGATCCCTGCAAAAGTTGAATACCCCGTTGGTAAACTTGTAAAAGATGATGTTGTTGGCGATTACTCCACCTACGAAGGAACCATAAAAATCAAGTTAAGGGTTGCAGTTGCTAGAAATCAAACCACGCCCTTGGATGTTGTCGTAAAATATCAAGCTTGTTCTAAAAAATCTTGCCTAGCCCCTGCTGTAGCTACTTTGCAGCTTCCTTAATCAACCACTGGATTTGTCATGAATTTGCGAATTGCCTGCGCATTGCTTACTTGTTTATGCTTGCTTCATCCAGTTTTGGGCGAAGAGAAAAGCAAACCCAATCGGCTTGCAAAAGAAGCTAGCCCCTACCTTAGGCAACACGCACACAACCCTGTTGATTGGTACCCTTGGGGTGAAGAAGCTTTCAAGAAAGCTAAAGCTGAAAAAAAACTCGTCTTTCTTTCCATTGGTTACAGTGCTTGCCACTGGTGCCATGTCATGGAAAAAGAATCTTTTTCAAACGCGGTTATCGCAAAAATTCTGAACGATAATTTTGTCTGCATCAAGGTTGATCGAGAAGAAAGGCCGGATATCGATCATGCCTATTTAACTTCGCTTAATGTACTTGGGCAAAGAGGTGGATGGCCTTTATCGATGTTTCTTTTGCCTGATGCAAAGCCTTTTTTTGGTGGCACCTATTGGCCTCCTTTCGATAAAGAAGTGCAAGGCCAGAGCATGCGTGGTTTTAAATCCGTACTTGAAGGCATTCTTAATGTTTACAAAACAGAGCAGAAAAATGTTGAAGATCAAGCCGATAAATTAGCAACTTCAACACGAAGAGTCCTGATTGGTGAAACTGTTGGGCTAGCTCTTATCCCACTCGATAAAGCCTTGGTAAATGCATCAGTTGAAGCTGTTCAGGAAGGCTTTGATCCTAAATATGGCGGGTTTGGTTCTCAAGCCAGAAACTTCCAAGGCCCTAAATTTCCCACCCCTTGCTATCTCAAGCTTTTGCAGCGTGAACAAGGCAACGATACCACGGGCAATATCAAATCAATCGTTTCCTTTACTCTTGATCAAATGGCTTTGGGTGGCATTTTTGATCACCTCGGTGGCGGATTCCATCGCTACACGGTCGAACCTTCTTGGACGATACCTCACTTCGAAAAAATGCTTTACGACAACGCACAGCTTTGCGAAGCTTATTCCAGAGCTCTTTTTAACAACAAAAATCCACTTTACTCACAAGCACTTAACTCCACCTGTGCTTTTATCCTACGCGAAATGACTTCTCCCGAGGGGGGCTTTTACTCCGCTCTCGATGCGGATAGCGATGGCGAAGAAGGTAAGTTTTATGTTTGGACTGATAAAGAATTATCCCAAGTGCTTAAAGATAAATCTGAGCTTGAACTCTTTAAAGCAACCTATGGCAGCGAACCTAATTTCGAAGAAAAGTTCTTCATCTTAAGGAGATCGATGCTGCCCGAGAAACTGGCTCTTAGCCAAAAAACATCTCTCGAAAAATTAGAGTCTTCTCTTGATGCCTCGCGAAAAAAACTTCTCGCCCTTAGAAACAATCGCATCAGGCCTTTTTTAGATACCAAGATTCTAACCGGTTGGAATGGCCAGATGATCGCTGGCCTTGCAATGGCTTCAAAAGCTCTTAATGAACCTGCCTACTTAAAAGCTGCAGAGAAGGCTTCTGATTTTATTTTAAACAATCTGCAACAGTCGGATGGTAGATTGATGCGAAGTTTTGGTGCAGTCCCCGGCGAAAAGCCTCAGGCGAAAATCCTCGCTTATCTCGATGATTACGCTTATCTCGTTCATGGATTGCTAACCCTATATGAAATCAATGGCGACAAAAAGCGACTCACTCAAGCTGTCGAGTTGAACGAAAAAATGATTAAGCATCATGGTAAACAAGGCACGGGTCCATTCTTTCAGACTTCCGAAGAGCACGAAAAACTTTTCGCTCGTTCGATTGATCAATACGATGGCGCACAACCTTCCGCCAACAGTGTTGCATTAAGTAACATGGTGAAATTATCAAAGTATACTCAAGACCCAAAGCACATGAAAGTTGCAGAAGACTCATTTAAAGGGTTGGTAATGCGCTTAAAAATGCAACCTTCATCTTCCACTGCTTTGGCCACTGCCTTGGCAGAGTTTCTTGAAGCACAGCCAAAAAAGTAATTGCATTACGAAGCAGGAAAGTTGTTCAACTCAAGAAATTCTTTTTTCCAGTGGTAGTGATCCAATAGGCCGACTGGGTTTCGATTTAAAATAAAATAGGCAACATAGAGCGCTTCAATTGAGGCCAAGCCGTTTTCAGGGTCGGTTCCAAACTTCGAGGTTCTCGGGTAGGCTGTTTTATATTGGCTCAAGGATCTTGGGGGAATCGACTCAAAAGTTCTTTCCATATTGCCCGCATTTCGCCAACTCCCATCTAATAATAATATTCCTTTATCATTATCTGCTAGGGAAAGTGGAGGACCCTCCGCAGAAAGACGAATATAATTGGGTAAACTCAAAGTTTTTTTAAAAGGATAATTCAACAAGATAATGCCGGGCTTTCCCTTTAGCGGTAGTACCGAACATTTCTTGGACTTTTCCTTTACGCTACGAATTATTACGGTATCGGGAAATACATCCATCGGCCTTAATCCTATGATTTAAATTTGGTCCTTAATCGTCCTAAGCCTAACATACTGATTAGTATAGAAGATCCCTAAATCAGGAAAGGTGAATCATGAAAGTTGAATTACGCTATTGTTCTAAGTGAAACTATGAGCCTCAGGCTGTCAGTTTGACAGCAAAATTACTGGAACATTTCAAAATGCAAATAGTTGAGATGAAATTAATTCCTTCAAGTGGGGGTTGTTTTGAGTTGACCGCAAATGGAAAGCTGCTTTACTCAAAACTAGCGGTGGGAAAGTTCCCTGAGGAAGAGCTGATGTTAAAACAAGTTGAAGCATTAATTGCTGAAGTTAAATAAGGAGAGGCATGTTTAGTTTTTTTGGTCGGAAGAAAAGATTGACTGACTACGCATCCTGTGCGGGTTGAGCGGGGAAACTTTCGCCGGGGGGGATTTCGCAGGTTCTGCAAAATGTGCCCCGATCTAAAGACCCGAATTTGCTGGTGGGTACCGAAACTCACGATGATGCAGGCGTTTTCAAGTTAACAGATGAAATCGCTTTGGTTCAAACCGTGGATTTCTTCCCTCCTGTGGTGGATGATCCGTACCTATATGGCCAAATTGCAGCTGCCAATGCCCTTTCTGATGTTTATGCCATGGGAGGCATTCCTAAAACTGCTTTAAACCTAGTTGCCTACCCCGATGATGAAGATCCACAATTAACTTGGTTGGGAAAAATCTTAGAAGGTGGGGCGGAAAGATGCATGGCTGCAGGAGCAGTGATTGCGGGCGGCCACACCATCCGAGATAAAGAAATAAAATTCGGGCTTTCCGTCACAGGCATTGTTCATCCGGATAAAGTGCTTACCAATGCTGGGGCCAAACCAGGCGATAGGCTTGTTCTGACCAAACCATTGGGCACCGGGTTTGTAACCACTGCGCACAAGGCAAATGCCTGCCCTGAAGCTCTTTTCAAAGCTGCATGCTTTAGCATGGTTCAACTAAATAAAGTGGGCGCGGATGCACTGCAACATCTCCACCCGCACGGCATGACCGATATCACTGGCTATGGTTTTGCAGGCCATGCATTAGAAATGGCACTGGGTAGCAACACGACGCTTGTCTTTGAATTACAAAAACTCCCTCGCTTCGCAGGGATTGAAACCTTGATTGCCAAGCGCTTTTTCACCCGAGCCAGCAAAACTAATCGAGAATATATTCTGCCCCACCTCCGAGTCGAAGGAAATCCTGATAAGGTTTCCATGGAACTTGCTTTAGATGCGCAAACCTCGGGAGGATTACTTGTAAGCCTGCCTAAAGAAGAAGTAGCATTGTTTATAAAAGCAGCCCTAGCCAACGGGGCGATTTGCGCTGTGGAAGTAGGCGAGGTACATGATAAAGGACCGCATCACCTTGTTTTTAAGCCTTAATTCGAAGGGGTTCCCTTAAGTCTTTTCAACACGGTTGCCGCGGTTTCTCGCATTTCTTTTGCTGTATCTTTGGTCAGACTTTCCACCTTTTTCACGACTTCATCATCTGAAAGTTCAGGCCCCCAACGGCCCAAGGTTTCTACAGCAGCAAGCCTTACTTCCAATGCAGAATCATTGACGCAACCTAGCACCGCAGCCTGCACTACTTTAAAATCTTTTTGCAACTTTACTCCAATATTTCCCAGACAATGCAAGATTATAGACCTAACTGCAGCATCACGGTCTTTAAGCGCGGGGACCATCGATTTCCAGGCGGGATAGGCAAAACTTTCCTGACTATCTAGCGTAATTGACAACGCAATTTTCAAATCTTTCGGGGTGCCTTCTTCTATTAACAGCAATCCCAACTTCTCTGCAAACGCTCCTCCCGCCTCTCCTCCCATCATCGAAATTGCATTGGCAGCAGGAAGCCTCAACTCCAATGGCATTTTTGCATCTTGAACAGTCTGCAAAAGCACTGGAATTGCAGCACCATCTTTCAAATTGCCCAGCGCTAGAAACGCAAACGATTTTGATATGATGTCTGCTGTTGAATCCGAAGCCAAAGCACGCAAATCAGGGGCCGCATCCTTAGCCTCGGGTCCTAATCTTCGCAATGCATCCACCGCAGCAACCCTTAACCCCGTGTCTTTTTGCTTCATAGCCAGAATCAAGGCAGGAATTGCTGGCGCTGATTCAGGCACCATTTTCCCAAGTGATGATGCTGCGATTTCTTTTACTCGTATCGATTTATCTTTCTCAAGCGACTCCTTCAATACTTCTGCTGCGTACTGCCTCGTTGATGCCGATTTGGTTTTCTCTGACATCTTTAACGCCACCCTTGTAAGCGATAACGCTGCAGTTTCTCGCAACTTCTCTTCCGGATCATTTTTTAACACCAGCACCATTGAGGGGAGAATTCGTTTATCTAATGAACTTGCCATTAATTCCAAGGCAATCAGCCCTGCCCTTCGAGATCGGGATGACTTTTCTTTTTCAGCATCAGAAAGCTTACTGTAATTAGAATCAACTTTAAGCATGGTCTCCCACTCAGAAAACTTTTTGCCTTGAAATACAGGTTCCTCTTGGAAAGCCATCAAGGCATGGGTCAACATTCCTAGAATTAGCAAAGCTGCTACCGCTTTAAAATGCTTGGGAACAACCATTTTTCGTCTCCCTATTTAAAGGTCTTTCGAATCCTTCTTCCCGAAACTCTTTAACTTCATGCACTCTATCATAACTATATGCTTGACTTAACCATAGTTTCTAAATAAGAATTGATGTCGGATACTCTTTTTTTGAGTGTCCTTGCCCGAGACAGGCGTCTTGGGCTTTTTTCTTGTGTGTTTGTTCATGGGGTCTTTCCCCTTACTTTTTAAGATATGGTGAATTAGTATGCCTTGCACCTGTGTTGTTGGTCTTCAATGGGGTGATGAGGCCAAGGGCAAAGTCGTTGATGTCCTTACCGATCATCACGATATCGTGGTTCGTTATAACGGCGGGCCAAATGCTGGCCATACCGTCATGACCGGGAATAAAACCTTCAAGCTTTCGATTCTTCCTACGGGGGTCATCCGGCCCAAGGTGATATCGATCATAGGCAACGGCGTGGTTATAAACCCCACTCGCTTGCGAGAAGAAATTTCACAACTTCTGAAAAACGACATCGATATTGGCAACCGGTTGGTTATTAGCGATCGCGCTCATATCATTTTTCCCTACCATGTTGAACAGGAAAAGCTTACTGAATCAAAGCAGGGACAGGGAATTGGAACCACAGGCAGGGGCATTGGGCCTTGTTACCAGGATAAGGTTGGAAGAGTTCATGCCATTCGAACGGGGGAACTCACCCAGCATGCTCATTTAAAAGAACGCCTAGGTACTGTGGTTGATTTTAAAAACACGCTACTGCGTGGTTTCAATCCTGATGCGGTTCAATTTGATGCTGCAAAGCTTGCTGATGAATTTCATGAGCATGGTCAGTTTTTGAAACCACATCTCACCAACACGGTTACTCTACTTCATCAAGAATTTAAAGCAGGGAAAAACATTCTGTTTGAAGGTGCACAAGGCAGCCTTCTTGATATTGATCATGGCAGCTTTCCCTTTGTCACCAGTTCTAATAGCATCACCGCGGGCATTGGCTCGGGTTCTGGCCTACCTTCAAGATTTGTGACCAAGGTTATAGGCATTCTTAAAGCCTACACCACTCGTGTAGGCAAAGGCCCCTTCCCCACAGAGCTTGATGATGGCCCTGATGGTTTGGGAGAACGAATCCGAAAAGTCGGTAAAGAATTTGGCACCGTAACAGGCAGGCCCAGACGCTGTGGCTGGTTCGATGCTGTTGCTGCAAGGCATTCTTCCATGATTAATGGCGTGGATGAAATTTGCGTCATGCTTTTAGATGTCCTTGCTGGGATTTCTGAATTGAAAATAGCAACTGCATACGAACTTGATGGTAATCGCATCACCTATTTCCCCACGGATGCCCGAGATCTTGAGCGTTGCAAGCCCATTTATGAGACTCTACAAGGATGGAATGAGCCTTTGACTGCTGCTTCAAAGCTTTCTGATTTACCCACCGCAGCAAGAAAATATGCTGATAGAATCGGTGAAATGCTTGAACTTCCTGTTAAGCTTATATCTGTGGGGCCAGAAAGGTCTCAGACGATTTTCACTGGTCGGGTTTAAAACGACTATAGTTGCGGGAGTGCCTTATTTGACTAGGTCTCAGACTATTCAGAAAACTTCTAACATGGATTCCCCTTCGGGAGAGTTCGATCCGTCTAGGCTACCCGCACATATTGCAATCATCATGGATGGTAATGGTCGATGGGCTAAGCTTAAGGGATTACCACGGGTTGAAGGCCATGCGCAAGGCATGCAAACTGTCAGAACCATTGTTGAAGAATGCTCTCGCTTAGGCATACACCAACTCACCCTTTTTTGTTTCAGCAGCGAGAACTGGAAAAGGCCTCAGCCTGAACTTGATTTCCTCATGCAGCTTTTGGAATGCTATCTGGTTCAAGAAAGGCCACTTCTTTTAGAAAAGAATATCCGTTTCAGCACCATCGGCAGAAAAGAAATGCTGCCTGACTCGGTCCAGCATGAAATCGATGAAACGATCAGAGTTTGCAGGGATAACACGGGGATGGGATTATGCTTGGCGATCAATTACGGGGGCAGACAAGAAATCGTTGATGCTGTCCAAAAGATCGCATCACTTATCAAAGAGGGTTCAATTTCCGTCAACAGCATTGATGAATCAGTAATTTCTTCTTCGTTAAACACTAGCGGTATGCCCGATCCGGATCTTCTCATTCGCACTGCGGGCGAAATGCGAGTTAGTAACTTTTTACTCTGGCAGATATCTTATGCCGAGATATGGGTTACTGAAAAACCCTGGCCCGACTTTGATATTGTAACCTTGCACGCAGCCTTGAGTGATTATTCCAAACGCGAAAGGCGCTTCGGAGGCCTCAAAAGTTGATGCCTTCCCGAACATTATCCTCTATTCTTGTTTCCCATTTTTCTGGTATCAGTATGCCATGAGAAAAAGAATTATCGTTGGTATTTTACTTGTCGGGGCAATATCTAGCGCTTTGGTGGCAGATCTTTTTCTTGCGCCTTGGTATCCTTTTTTACTGTTCATCTGCCTAACGGGGGGGCTTTTAGCTACTCAAGAACTTCTGGGCTTATTTAAAAGCTCAGACCTCACTCCCAGCAAAAATCTCCTTTCTCTCGCTGTTTGCACCACCCTTCTCTCTAACTGGATTCCTCACTTTAATCTTATCCCCTCTGTATATCACTCTTGGCAGATAACAGGCGGTACAGCCATTGCTTTTTACTTCGCAATTATCCTCCTTGAAATGTTTAAATTCCGCTCCCCAGGCGTTAGTACAAATAATCTCTCTCTCTCTGCTTTTATAATTGTTTATCTGGGCCTTCTGCCTAGTTTCTTGATTCAACTTCGATGGATAGGATCTGAGATTAACCCATACATTGGTCTTTATTGTCTGGGCATTACTATCACTGTAACCAAGTGTTGCGATATTGGGGCTTACTTCACAGGTAAGCTTTTTGGGAAGCATCTGATGACCCCCTTGCTTAGCCCCAAGAAGACTTGGGAAGGGTTTGCAGGCGGTATCTTGTTCTCTGTTGCAATTGCTTTTTTATGGTTTAAAGTTTTCCCTAACACCCCACTATGCTGCGATCTTGCATCTATTGCTTTTGGCGTTATCATTGGGTTAGGTGGTGTTTTTGCAGACTTGGTTGAAAGCCTTATTAAACGAGATCTCAGCACTAAAGATGCTTCTCAATCGATACCAGGGTTTGGTGGTATCTTAGATCTACTCGATTCTCTTTTATTAATCGGCCCGATCGCTTGGCTTTTTTTCTTAAATTAAATCAGGAACTTTGAATGATCGACTTAGCAATTCCACTTGATAGCAGAGAAGAATCTGTTCTTCTTTCAGGCAACAGAGATCAATTCCTTAAAGAAATCAGGCAGGCCTTGGATATGCAAGTCTTGGGCAGAGGAGATCAACTTCTTTTCAAAGGCACTCAAGAACAAATCGATCAGGCTTCAAGAATTATTTCTCGCATGCGCGAAAGCCTCAGGCATCAAGGTGCGCTTTCTTTGGAAGAAGTCAGAACCATCATCGAAGTGGTTCATTCCGGGGGCGACAGAATCAGCCCTGCGCATAACTCCGAAAAACTTCCAGACTCCGTGGGCAAATTCTTGCGCCCTCGAACCGATGGGCAAGCCATTTATGTCAAAGCCATGCTTGATAATGATCTTACTGTTTGCGTTGGCCCTGCGGGTACAGGCAAAACTTGGCTCGCAGTTGCAATGGCAGTCAGTAATTTAAGGCAGGGGTTGATCAAAAAAATTGTTCTGGTAAGGCCTGCTGTCGAAGCGGGCGAACGACTTGGATTTCTACCAGGCGATATTGCTGCGAAGGTCAACCCTTACTTGCGGCCTCTTTTCGATGCTCTTAACGACATGATGGATCCCGATCAGGTTAAACGATATCTTGAAAACGATATCATCGAAATCGCCCCCCTTGCCTACATGCGCGGTCGCACCCTCAACCAAGCTGTCATCATCATGGATGAAGCCCAGAATACCACCGTTTCTCAAATGAAAATGTTTCTTACCCGTATGGGTTATGGCTCAAAAGTGATCGTCACAGGGGATATAACCCAGGTCGATTTACCCCCACATACTAAAAGCGGGCTTACAGATGCCTTGAATCGTTTGAAAAATATTGATAGAATTAAGATAATACATTTGGGAGAAGCCGATATAGTCCGAAATCCACTCGTTCAGAAAATTCTGAATGCCTATGAAGAGGATAAACCCCGCAAGCATGATGGCGAATAGTGTAGAGTTATCACTTAATCAAACTGAAAGCATGATGCTACAAGAACCGACCCAAGATAATCAAGATTCCCCACCGATCAAAGGCTATACATTATCGCCTTTGCTTTTTGATTCATTCAACACCATTTCTCTTGATGACCTCGACAAAATGAAACTGCTTGGCCGGTTTGACTCAAAGTTTGTTTTCCACCGATCCAAACTTGAACCCATTATTAGTCAAATGGCTTCCGACTACCATGTCCTTAACATCAAAAACCAGACTGTTTTTCATTACGAAAGCACCTACCTCGACACGGATGATTTCAAGCTTTACTTGATGCACCATAATGGCAAACCCGAAAGAATCAAAGTTCGCTGGCGCAAGTACACCGACATCCAGAAAATTTTCTTTGAAGTAAAGTGCAAGACCTCCAGAAAGAAAACAGAGAAAATTCGTACAGAAGAGCCCGCTGTTCTATCTGAATTAAATCAAGCACAGAGTGAACTCATTGCATCACTAGGTTACCAAGATTATTGCCTAAAACCAAAAATCACCATTTCTTATGATCGCATCACCATGGTATCCAAGTCTGAAAACATCAAAGTAACACTTGACATGAATATTAGATTTGAAAATATGGTGGAAGCAAAAGAACTTCCGCACCTTGTTGTTGCAGAAGTGAAAAGCAGGCGCATAACCCCAAAATGTCTCTTTATTGAAGCCATTAAAAAACTTGGCATCAGGCAAGGCTCATTTAGCAAGTATGCAACAGGCACCGCAATCCTTGAATTGGTCAAGCACAACGCGTTTAAACCCGAACTCTTATTGGTTACCAAAATAAATAATGAACGAAATGCTCCTTGAGAAACCCGAACTCGCAAATACTGTCTTTTTGGGGGGATCGCGACTGACGGAATTCGGATTCCGTTTCGCACTGAACGCCCTTGTGATTTTTCTGCTCGTCAGAGTCATTTATTACCCTAGACATAGAAACAGGGATTTCCTTTTTTCCTTCTTCCTTTTCAACATCATCAATTTCATAATCTGCTATCTTCTTAGCAGCGCTACCATCAAGATAGGCTTTGCATTCGGCTTATTTGCGATATTCTCTATCATCCGCTATCGCTCCGTTTCTGTCCCCATCCGAGAAATGGCCTACCTTCTTACAAGCGTCACGATCGGAATATTAAATGCGCTTTCGAGTTTAGACACAGGGTTACCAGAACTGCTCATATCCAATGGGGTTTTGCTGCTTTTAACTTTTGTTTTGGATCGTAAGGTAACGCTACCTCACGAAAACAGCCAGATGGTCATTTACGAAAAAATCGAATTGATCAAACCTGAGAACCGAACCCAATTGATCGAAGATTTAAAACTAAGAACCGGGCTTCCAATTCACCGAATCGAAATAGGCAGGATCGATTTGATGCGCGACAGCGCCAAGATTCGTATTTTCTATCTTTCGCAGGAAAGCCAGTCTTCCTCCTTCGATTCCGATGGGGATGATGATTAAGAAATTTAGTCGATTTTAAAACATCAACATGAATAAAACCTATTTCGTCTCTAAAGGTGGAACTTTTTTAGGTGCAAAGAAGGAATAGATTACAGGAAGAATAAAAAGGGTTAGGGCGCTGCTGCTTATAACACCACCAATCACAACACTTGCAAGGGGCCTTTGAACCTCTGCACCAACTCCATCGCTAAAAGCCATTGGAATAAACCCAAATCCAGCAACTAATGCGGTCATAAGCACGGCACGAAGGCGGGTTACTCCTGCATTTTCTATGGCTTGCAATAAAGCCATCCCCTCTGCTCTTAACTGTCTGATGAAAGTAACAAGCAGCATTCCATTAAGAACACCAAGGCCAAATAGGGCGATGAATCCAACGGCTGCGGATATGGAAAAAGGCATCTGGCGGAACCAAAGTGCAGCAACGCCTCCTATGCATGCCAGGGGCACTGATGTAAAAACAATCAGGGTATCAGTCATATTTCTATAGGTGAGATAAAGAAGAAAAATAATCATCAAAAGGGAAATGGGAACAATGATAGAGAGCCTGGATTTGGCAGCAGCGAGTTGTTCGAATTGGCCGCCCCATTCGACCCGATATCTGCTTGTGGGAAAACTCACTTTTGTTTTGATTTGTTTTTGGGCTTCGGTAACAAAGCTTCCAACATCACGGTTACGAACATTGCACTGGATGGTTATTCTGCGCTGTCCCCACTCTCTAGATATTCTTGAAGGTCCGCGAATTTCTTGAATATCTGCAATTCCTGCAAGAGGGATTTTTTCACCACTCGCACTTGTCACGATTAATGCCCCCACAGCTTCTGGTCTAGATCTGAGATTATCAGGGAACTTTGCAACCAATGGAAACCGTTGTTCCCCCTCGAGAATTTCGCCCAAAGGCTGACTGCCCAAAGTTTCGATATGTTGCAGCACATTTTTGGCAGCAAGACCATGAATCGCAAGTTGTTCCTGCTTCAATTTAATCTGCAACACAGGCTGCCCGCTCACGGGCTCTACGAGTATATCTTCAGCACCTTGGATGGTTTTTAATATTTGTTCAACCTGTTCCGCCTTCTTTTTTAACACCTCGAAATCATCACCAAATATTTTGACAGCAACATCCGCACGCACTCCGGATATCATTTCATTCACTCGCTGTTCAATGGGTTGCGTAAACGAATATTCCTGGCCAATCAAGGGCTTTATTAACCCATCAACAAGGACTATTAGTTCTTCCTGTGTCTTGGCTTTGGTCCATTTTTCTCGGGGATTGAGTGTAATAAAAAAATCAGTTTCTTCAGGGCCCATCGGGTCGGTAGCAACTTCAGGCGAACCCAGTCTGCTCCATACCCTTTTCACTTCATCAGGAAATGCTGCAAGAACCATTTTTTCCAACTTGGTGTTGTATCGCACTGCTTCTTGAATGCTTGTACCAACTGGCCTAAAAATATTAATTACTATCGCGCCCTCAGAAAGTTTCGGAATGAATTCCGATCCCAGCGATCTCGCCATCATAATTGCAACTAAACTCACACCCACCACCATCATAATTGCAGCAATGCGAAATCTCAAAACCAACTTCAAAATAGGTTTATAAATCCAAACCGCAAGTCGAACAACAATAGGTTCCGAATGGCTCATTTTCTTGGGCAAAAGTAGCGAGGCAAGTGCGGGGATAAGAGTTAATGATAAAATCAAGGAACCCACAAGGGCGAAAACAACGGTAAGGGCCATCGGCCTAAACAACTTTCCTTCAACGCCTTCAAGAGTTAAAATTGGAAGGTAAACAATGATAATAATTAACTCACCAAAAAGGGTGGGCATTCGCACTTCCATAGCAGCTTCGTAAATAAGTTCGAGCCGATTGCGTTTTTCTGCACCCTCCTCGCCCATCCTACGCATCAGGTGCTCTACCAAAACCACAGAACTATCCACAACCATCCCAAAATCGATTGCACCCAAGCTTAATAAACTCCCCGCGATCCCAAACGCCATCATTCCATTGAATGCAAAAAACATCGAAAAAGGAATTGCAGTTGCAACCACAATCCCAGCCCTCAGGTTCCCTAAAAAGATGAAAAGAACTGCTATCACCAGAAGACCACCTTCAAACAAATTCCCCCTCACAGTTCCGATAACTTTGTCTACCAACTCGGTGCGGTCATAGGCGATATCCATCTTGATATCCTTGGGAAGACTGGCCTTAATTGTTTCATATTTATCCTTAAGCCTGTGGGTGATGGTATTGCTACTTTCGCCAATCAGCATGAAACCTAGACCCATTACGCTCTCACCTTTTCCCATGTAACTGATAGCGCCTAACCTGCTGTCATTACCAACCATTACGACAGCAACATCTGAAACCTGGATGGGAATATCTTTCTTGATACCCACCACGATATTGCGGATTTCGTCCAAGGTTTTAGTTCGGGCAATTCCCTGAATGATCAGGGTCTCCGTTCCCCGTGCAATATTACTTCCTCCAGCATTCATGTTGGTAGACTTGATGGCATCAACAACTTGCTCAAAAGAAATGTCGTAAGTAATCAGCCTATCAGGATCAATGCGTATCTGGTATTGTTTTTTTTCGCCACCCCAAGCGTTGATTTCTGCAACCCCCGGGACTTTCCGGAGGCTGGGCTTTACTACCCAATCAAAAAAAGTTCGCACATCTGTCAAGCTTGTTTCAGGCGAAGCAGGCTGCACCATAAAATGAAGAATTTCCCCCAATCCAGTAGCGACAGGCCCCAGGGTTGGTTTCATCACCCCCGCGGGTAAAACGGCGTTACTAATGCGTTCGGTGACTTGCTGGCGGGCAAAATAGATGTTTGTTCCATCATCGAAAGTTACCGTCACCTGGGATAATCCAAATTTCGACAATGATCTCAGTTGATTAAGTTTGGGCATGCCATTGATTTCCTGCTCGATAGGAAAGGTAACCTGCCTTTCAACTTCTTCAGCAGCAAGGCCTGTGGCATAGGTATTGATTTGCACTTGAACGGGGGTGGTATCAGGAAACGCATCGATGGTAAGAGAAGGCAGCATCCAAAGCGAAAAAGCCGCAAATACCAGCATTCCCAAAACAACGAAAATCCTATATCGGAGGGAAAGTTTTAGAATTGCATCGATCATTTGTTGTGCCTGCTTTAAATCTATTACTGCACTTCAATTTTGGAAAGGAGTTCTGCGCGTAGCATATTCGAACCAGTAAAGACAACGGTTTCGCCCGCTGAAAGGCCTTTCAAAATTTGTATTTTATCGCCATTGCGTATCCCAAGCTCCACCGCTCTAGCCTGAAACGAAAGATCGTTCAATCGAACGAAAACAAATGATTTGTTACTCATGTATTGAATACAGGAATCTGGGACGATTATTGCCTTCTCTTGTTTCCCTACTTGGATATCCCCTTTTCCAAAAGTGTTTGGGCGTATTTTTCCATCAGGGTTGGCAAAAGAAGCCCGCACCTTGACCGTGTGGGTTTTGTCATCCAACTCGGGTGAAACCCAATCTATTTTTCCGGTGATGATCTGGTCTTCCACAAGTTCTGCCTTGAATCGAAAGTCTTGGCCAACTTTCACCACTTGAACTGCATCCAAAGGAAGATTAAACATAAGTACAAGTTTGGAAGAATCTGCAAGAACGCACTGTGCATCTGCAGCGCCAACACTTTCACCCATGCCTTTAATCACCGTGATAATCTGGCCATCGAAAGGGGCTTTTAGGGGAAGCAGGTTTGCAGAGAGCGAACCTTTGTATTCTTTGATAATGGATTCAGGGATACCGATTTCGCAAATCTTTTTAAAGACATCAGTATCAGAAAGGGTTTTATAGTCTGCGGGTTCAATCTTAAATCCAAAATTGACGAGTGCTTGTAAGTCTGCAAGCGATTTGATTTCGATTTCCCGGAAGGCCATTTCCAAGTCACGAATCTGCCTTTCAGGCAGGACTGAGGCAGCCAACTGGCCTCTTTCCAAGGATTTTTTCCGGTTATCCTTGAGCACCAGGGATTGCATAAGATCTGTTTTGGCTTTGCCTACATCGGGAGAATCAATGAGGGCTATCGTCTCGCCTTTTAAAACTTTGTCTCCTTGTTTTTTTAAAATGTAGGCAACAACTCCGGGTGCCTTGGAACAGATGCTTCCTTTTCTTTGTGAATCAAATTCAATGTACCCTGTTCCAGAAATGGTACGAACCAGCGTTTGCGGTTTAACTGCAAGAAATTCTAACTCAGAAAGATCCAAGACCTCTTTACTTGGTGCAGTAAGAGTCGCCTTCTCATAAGGATTGGATTTTTCTATTCCAGATTCCGCCTTCCAAAGAGAACTATCCAATCCTTTTGCTTCTTCCTGACTTTTTGCTTCTACTTCTGCACTCCCGGGAAATTTAAAAGTCCATTCTGTCGTTGCGCCCCAATACCCGATTCCCAACAATCCCGCACTCACCAACAAGGTAGGGATCGATTCAAAAACAAAATACATTACTTCTAATGCTTTGCTTTTTTTGACAGTTGTAATGGGTTCCATGATTTACATCCGTTTGGAGATCGCTTTAATTTCCTCTTCAAGTTAAGATGATACCTCTTTATTGCATAATAACATAGATGGACATGCTTATTTGGATGGAAGGATTTTAAGGAATGCTTATCCCGGAACTAATCAGAAAAAAGAGAGAGGGATTTACTCTTTCGGAGTCTGAACTTCAGAGCTTTGTTACCGGCGCGTCTAAGGGCACATGGCCCGAATACCAGCTATCAGCAATGTTAATGGCTATTTTTTTCGAAGGCATGACCACACGCGAAACCTCAAATTTCACCCAACTCATGGCTAGTTCTGGAAAAATTCTTTCTTGGGGTGATCTCCCTGGCCCTGTGATCGACAAGCACAGCACCGGGGGCGTGGGCGATAAAACCTCCATCATTCTTGGGCCACTGGCTGCAGCGTGTGGCGTTTATGTTCCCATGATTTCGGGGCGCGGGCTTGGCCACACCGGGGGCACGCTTGACAAACTCGAATCGATCCCGGGGTTTAATGTTCGTCTAGATCTTAACTCCTTCGATAAAATATTGCGCACTCTAGGGATCGCAATGATTGGTCAGACCAGCGAAATCGCCCCTGCAGATCGCATTCTTTATTCTCTTCGTGATGTTACTGCAACGGTTGAATCCATCCCCCTGATTACCGCATCCATCCTTAGCAAAAAAATTGCAGAAGGCATTCAAGGCCTTATCATGGATGTTAAAACAGGCATGGGGGCTTTCATGCCTGAACTCAATCAGGCAAGAAAATTAGCAAAGTCAATTGTTAACACCGCGCAAAAGTCGGGCATCCGATGCCAAGCGATTATCACCAACATGGATTCTCCCCTGGGTTATAAAATCGGCAACGCCCTAGAGATTCAAGAGTGCATAGAAATTCTAAAAGGGAACGGCCCTCAAGACACCCTCGAGCTTTCAATTCATCTTGCTGCAAAAATGGTGCTATTAGGGGGCATTCGGTCTGACATTCATCAAGCAATCGCACTGGTGCAAAATAAACTTACATCTGGTGAAGGGCTTGCAAAATTTGAAGCCTTGATCGAAGCCCAGGGTGGCGATCCTAGAGTCATCGACAATCCCAATCTTCTTGAAATCTCTTCTCAAACATTCGAGGTAAAGGCTTCCGAATCTGGCTGGCTTAATGCCATTGATGCCAGCAAACTTGGATGGGCTGCATGTTATCTTGGTGCAGGGCGCGACAAAGCTGAAGCTTCGGTAGACGCAGGTGTGGGAATTATTTTGCATCGTAAGCCTTCCTGTAAAGTGCATAAAGGTGATATCATCATGGAAATCAGGCATAGGAATGGCAAAGGGTTGGAAAAGGCTTCGGAGTTGTGCCTTCATGCCTTGGTGATTGATGAGCAACCACAAAAAGAAAATGGGTTGATACTTGAAGAAATCCTTTAGTGCATGTTATTAATGAACTAACAAGATTTAGAGAAACCCATGAAACCACCCGAAGACTTACTATCAGCAGCGATATATGCCAGACAAAAGGCCTATGCTCCCTATTCTGGGTTCAAGGTTGGTGCAGCTTTGCGAGGTTCTGTTGGTGAAATATTTTCCGGATGCAATGTTGAAAATGCAAGCTACGGGCTTACCCTTTGCGCAGAGCGAACAACGGTTTGTACTGCACTTGCTGCTGGGGTTCAAACTTTCACGCAAATGGTGATTGTTGCAGATTCTGAAACGCCCTGCCCACCATGTGGTGCTTGCAGGCAATTCCTTTTCGAGTTCGCACCAAACCTTGAACTCTGGGTTGCGAATCTTTCGGGCGAGACAAAATTCTATCGGTTGTGCGATTTACTTCCCGAAGCATTCGGGGCAGCATTCATCCAACTACCAAAACCTAAAGCATCGGAGTTATTCTGATGCGTTCAGATACTTCCCAACTTCGCTACCACTTCGATTTCCACTCCGAAAATTTGGACAATAAGCGCACCATCGCTGTTTGGTTGCCTCCGGGTTACAACCCTGATTCAACTTATCCGGTGCTTTATCTGCACGATGGCCAAAACATGTTTGATAAGCGTTATGCAGCTTATGGTGCGATTTGGGAAGCCGATAAAACAGCAGAGCGACTGATCCGTCAGGGCTTTCTCAGGCCTCTCATCCTTGTAGGCATTGATAACAATCTTCAACGCGAAGAGGAATACACTTTGCAGCGTGATGCGAGAGAGAAGCGTGGGGGGAATGCCAGAAATTATGGAAAGTTCCTGACCGAAGAACTCAAGCCTTTCATTGATTCGCACTATCAAACCAAAGCGGGCCCCGAAAATTGTGGCATCGCGGGTTCATCCCTTGGCGGGCTTGTCTCTCTCACCTTGGCACTCGATTACCCCGAAGTTTTTGGCCTCTGTGGCGCAATCTCGGCTTCACTCTGGTGGGCAAACCAAAAATCCCTTTATGATGTTCTAGCCCAGGCTTCCCGATTATCGAACTCCAGAATCTGGTTCGACATGGGCACCGAAGAGGGCAAATACCCTGGCTGCGTTAACCCACCGTTCACTCTCACCCGGTTACTTGCAAGCAGGCTTGAACAAATCGGATTGCTTCCTGGATGGAACTACTACTATCAGGAAATCGTTGGTGGGCAGCATCACGAAAACGATTGGCGTGATCGTTTCGATCGAATCCTCTTATTCCTTTTTGGGAAACCAGAGTCTGAATCAAAAAGCATCTCTTAATATTTTCTCAAGATCTTCTACCGAAGTGGTTCTCGGGTTCACTCTTAAAATCCTTTGTATCGAATGCGCTTTGACAGCGAATTCGTGCAACTGATTTTCCTTCACCCCGATCTGACTCAACTTCCCGGGGATGCCTATTTCACTTCGCAACTTCTCCACTGCTTCTACAGCTTTATTCGCAGCAGCATCTTCATCCATACCCTGCGTGCTTGCACCAAGCCAGTTTGCAATCAACGCAAATTCCTTCTTCCTTTCAGGCAGATTGAACTTCATCACATAAGGAAGCAGCAAACCGTTTCCTTCGCCATGCGAACAATGCACCGCACCGCCAATCGGGTATTCCAACGCATGAACCGCAGCAACGCCCACATTCGAAAAGGCCAAACCGCCAAGAGTTGCAGCCAAAGCCATGCCTTCTCTTGCTTCGAGATCATTACCATCAAGAACAGCACGCTTAAGAAATTGACCACAAAGCTTGATGGCTTTTTCAGCAACCATATCGCCAAAGAAATGCCTACCCTGATAGACCGAGCGCTGGCCCTTGGGAAGTGGGAATACCTCGTTATCGACTGCGGTAAAGGCTTCAATGGCAT
>Ga0194050_1000143_pt1 | contig 22937 bp, 22 predicted proteins | sample SepL2310m_MetaG_FD_148657 | JGI IMG/M metagenome (GOLD analysis project Ga0194050, IMG submission 148657) | Anoxic zone freshwater microbial communities from boreal shield lake in IISD Experimental Lakes Area, Ontario, Canada - Sep2016-L239-10m | ecosystem: Environmental > Aquatic > Freshwater >...
CTGCTGGAATCACCATTCTTGGAACATCACCGGATGCAATCAACTTGGCTGAAGAGCGCGGTGCATTTGGAAATATCCTTAAGCAGCAGGGTCTAACCGCTCCAGAGTTCGGCATGGCAGCTTCGCAGTTGGAAGCGATCACCATTGCCCAAAGAATTGGCTATCCAGTATTAGTGCGTCCTTCCTTTGTTCTGGGCGGGCGCGGCATGGAAATTGTTTATGACGATACTGCTTTGGGCGGGTTCATCACGAGAGCGACAGATATTACGCCTGATCATCCAGTTTTAGTAGATAGATTCTTAGATAGCGCCATTGAAATTGATGTGGATGCACTCTTTGATGGAGACGATCTATTTTTGGGTGGTGTGATGGAACACATCGAGGAAGCAGGAATTCATAGTGGTGACAGTGCTTGCGTGCTGCCATCAATGACTGTTACGGCAGCGCAACTCGTAGAAATTCGCCAGGCAACTGAGAAGATTGCTCGTGGTGTTGACGTGCGCGGATTAATCAATATTCAGTTCGCTATTGCTGGCAATACTTTGTATGTACTTGAAGCCAATCCTCGAGCCTCTCGAACAGTTCCATTTGTTTCTAAAGCAACTGGAGTATCGCTGGCAAAAGCCGCAGCGCGTATTGCAGTTGGTTCAACGATCGCCCAACTACGTGAAGAGAAACTACTCCCAACAACAGGCGATGGAATAGCTAAAGGAATCTCGGTCAAGGAAGCCGTGCTTCCATGGAATCGATTCCGTAGAAGTGATGGTCGTGGAGTCGATTCTGTACTTGGACCAGAAATGCGCTCTACTGGAGAAGTAATGGGTATCTCTCCAGCTTTTGGTGAGAGTTATGCCAAAAGCCAGATTGCAGCGTTCGGACCCCTGCCTAAGTCGGGCACAGTTTTTATCTCCTTGGCCGACAAAGACAAGGAATCTGGTATCCAAGCAGCACTAGGTTTGCAAGAGTGCGGGTTTAGAATTTTAGCCACGGAGGGAACTGCAGCCTTTTTAAATACCCATGGCGTAACGTGCGTGACTGTGCGAAAGAACTCTGAGGGTACTGGGCCAATGGGCGAGAGAACTATTGTTGAAATAATCAACTCTGGGGATATTGATTTAGTCATCAACACACCAGTCGGTAGAGGGACGCGCCAAGATGGCTGGGCGATTCGTACTGCTTCAGTGCAACGATCCATTCCGATTATCACCACAACAGCGGGTTTTAGCGCAGCAGTTGAGGGTATTCGATTCTTGCAAAGTAATAACCTTTCCATTAGATCTCTACAAAAATGGTTGGGTTGAAATGGCTAGCATCAATAAGAATGCTGCGCAAATTCGCGCAAATGTTGTCAGCAATAAACGAGTAGGGCAGTACAACCAACTTATTATCAATATTGGTGATCTAGCTCAGGTTTGTAAGCCTGGAAATTTTGCAGCAATAAGTGTCGGTGGCGAGAATTCACGGATGATATTGCGTAGAGCTTTTGCAATATCTCGAGTTTCAGCTAACTCAGTCTCTGGCGGAACAATGGAGTTGATTGTTGCACCTCATGGTCAGGGAAGTAAGTGGTTGTGCGCGCAAGGAGAAGGTGCGATCTTAGATATCGTCGTTCCACTTGGAACTGCCTTTGGAATTCCAACTGAACCGGTTCAAGTCTTATTAGTTGGTGGTGGGTATGGATCAGCGCCTCTTTTTGGTTTAGCTGAGGTTCTTAACGCCAAGGGTTGTCGCGTAGATATGTTGCTTGGTGCAAGTACTGCATCAAAAATATATGCACCTATGGAGGGAAAGCGAGCGGTCAATTCACTTCGCATCTATACCGAAGATGGTTCGATGGGTCAGAGTGGCCGCGTAACCGAACCTATTGCTGGACTGATCGCAGATCTTAATATTGCAGTTATATACTCCTGTGGTCCTATGGCAATGCTCTCGGCTATTGATGAGATAACACGTGGTACTGATGTAGTCCATCAATGCGCGGTAGAAGAGTCAATGGCCTGCGGTATTGGAATTTGTATGACATGTGTGATACCCGTTGCTGATAACGATGGAAATATCTCAATGTTGCGCTCATGTATTGATGGACCAGTGATGGATGGTTCTTTGGTTCAGTGGGACAAAGTTGGTAAAGCGCTATGACGGCCCTGGATTTCTCAACAACTTTAGGAAACGCCTGGTTTCCGGCTCCCACTTTCACAGCAAGCGGTTGCGCTAGTTCAGGGCGTGAGTTATCTCAATTTTTTGATATCACGACAATGGGTGGAGTGGTGACAAAGTCAGTCATGCTCAAAGCACGTAATGGGCGGGCAACACCACGCATGGCTGAAACACCTAGTGGCATGCTCAACTCCATCGGGTTGCAGGGCCCTGGGATAGATGCGTTTCTAGCTAAAGATGTTCCCTATCTTGTTGAACAAAAAGCACGAATAATTATTTCAATTGCAGGTGAGACTATTGAAGAGTATTCAACTTTGGCACGGAAATTACGCTCAGTTTCTGGCATTAGTGCAATAGAAGTCAATATTTCGTGTCCCAACGTTGAAAATAGGGGATTGGTCTTTGCTTGTGATCCGGAAGCATCGAGGCGAGTTATTGACGGTGTTCGCAGAACTATTGGTGGCGAGTTACCGATAATTGCGAAGTTATCACCTGATGTGACAGATCTTGTTTCTATCGCTCGCGGTGTTGTCGATGCTGGTGCAGATGGATTAGCGTTAATCAATACGGTTTTGGGAATGGTTATCAATCTAGACACAATGCGTCCGCATCTAGGTGGTAAAACTGGTGGTTTATCTGGCCCAGCTATCAAGCCAATTGCAGTCAGAGCGGTTTATCAAGTCCACGCTGAGATGCCACAAGTTCCAATTCTTGGAATGGGTGGTATTTCTAATGGTCGTGATGCACTGGAAATGATTGCTGCCGGTGCTAGCGGGGTCTCTATAGGAACGGCTAGCTTTGGTAACCCAACAGCGATCATGTCGATTCAAAATGAGCTTAAGGATTTGTTGATTGCTAAAGGTTTCACATCATTGCGCCAAGCGATTGGCTTTGCACACCGACCAGAGAATGATTAGACGATGAATAAACCAGCGCCCATCGTTCTAGCTGTTGACACCAGTGATTTAGAGGTTGCCAAGCAGTGGGTGAGTGCAACAGATGGAGTTATCTCAGTAGTTAAATTGGGCTTAGAGTTCTATACCACTTTTGGTAACGAAGGAATCAAAGCCATTTCTGATAGTTGTGCGACTGATATTTTCCTTGATTTGAAGCTGCACGACATTCCACACACAGTTGCAGGGGCTGCACGTGCTGTTTCAACCTTGCGACCTAAGTTTCTAACGGTGCACGCAGCAGGAGGAAGTGCGATGGTTCAGGCCGCAGCAGATGCAATGCCTGCAACGCACATTACTGGTGTGACCATTCTGACTTCTCTATCTGAAAAAGATGTAGCGGATATTGGATTTAGATCTCACGCTTTAGATTCTGCTGTTGGTTTGGCAAAGATTGCGATCTCAGGTGGAGCAAGGGCAATCGTGTGTTCACCTCTTGAAATCTTGGCGATTCGCCAAAACCTTGGTGCTGACATAACCATTATCACACCGGGCGTTCGTCCAGCTGATTCTGCAGGCGATGATGACCAAGCACGAACAATGACGCCACGTGAAGCTATCGATCGCGGAGCAAACTATGTCGTTATTGGCCGTCCGATCACGCAAAGTTTTGCAAATGGTGCTCAAGCCATGCGTGAGCGAGCAATAGAGCTTGCGGAGCAGATTCTCAATTAACTTCACATGCAGTTAGTGTTAGTGCATGGGAGCACCTCCGATACTGACCCCGCAGCAACGCGCTGATGCTTTAGCCAAGGCTGCAACTTCCCGAAAGCGACGTGCCGAGGTCAAGTCGAAAATCAAATCAGGTGATTACACCATTGATACTGTTTTAGAACTAGCACAGAGAGATGATGCTGTAGCAAAGATGCGAGTACGAGAGCTATTGGAAGCCCTCTCTGGTGTTGGAAAAGTTCGAGCGCAAAGCCTAATGGAGCGATTAAATATCTCACCAACCCGTAGAATTGCAGGACTGGGTCGTCATCAAATTAAGGAACTGCGCAGCGAATTTATGAAAAGCACACATGCAGTTCGACCAGGAAAACTAATAGTTCTCTCCGGTCCAGGGGGAGTAGGAAAAAGTACAGTTGCTGCACTTTTGCGCAAATCTGGAGATTTCTGGGTCAGTGTTTCAGCAACGACGAGACAACCACGAAACAATGAACTTAACGGAATCGATTATTTCTTCATTTCCAATGATGAGTTTGATCGCAGAATCAAAGAAGATGCTTTTTTAGAGTGGGCCCAGTTTGCTGGAAATCGGTATGGCACACCCAGTGTTGAAGTACAGGATGCACTTTTTCGTGGCGAGAATGTGCTGCTTGAGATTGAAATCGATGGTGCAAAGCAAGTTAAAGCACATCTGCCACAAGCAATTCTCGTATTTCTAGAGCCACCTTCATGGGAGGAGTTAGTAGCTCGTCTTGAAGGGCGGGGAACCGATGATCCAGAGAGAAGGGCTCAGAGGTTGCAGTTGGCCCAAGAAGAGCTTGCTGCAGCCTCATTTTTCGATCATGTCATCGTAAATGACGCCGTCGAGCGGGTCGTTGCACAACTGGTAGCATTGGCCTCTTGAGTCCGCAGACGGATTCTCACAGCACACTAGATTTGAGCGGGGTATAAACATGGATGGCATTACAAATCCACCTATTGATGAACTTCTAGATAAGAGCGGCTCTAAGTACAGTTTAGTTTTGTATGCAGCTAAGCGCGCTCGTCAGATCAATGCCTATTACTCACAGCTAGGTGAAGGTCTTCTTGAGTACGTTGGACCGCTTGTTGAGACACATGTTCATGAGAAGCCATTATCAATCGCACTTCGCGAGATAAATGAAGGTTTACTCACGATTGAAAATCTCGAACCAACAGCTTAAGTACTAGGTCTATGAGCGCCACTAACCGCGAGGTTATCCTCGGTATCGGTGGTGGAATTGCAGCATATAAATCCGCTGATCTATTGCGACGCCTGCAAGACAATGGCTTCGCTGTAACTGTTGTTCCTACCCCTAATTCACTCAACTTTGTTGGTGTAGCAACGTGGCAAGCCCTTTCCGGTCGTCCAGTAACAACACAGGTGTGGGAAGACGTAGATCAAGTCCGACATATTTCACTAGCAAAGTTGGCCGATTTTTTCATTATCGCTCCAGCAACTGCAGATTTGATTGCACGATTAGCCATGGGTCGAGCCGATGATTTACTCACCAACCTCGTCTTAGCTAGCGCAGTTCCGAAGTTACTTGTTCCAGCGATGCATCCCTCTATGTGGCTAGATCCAGCAACGGTTGCAAATGTTTCAACCTTGCGATCTCGTGGTTTTATTGTCATGGAACCCGAAGTTGGACGCCTCACAGGATCTGATTCTGGTCAAGGACGTTTCCCGCAGACGCAGGCAATCATTGAGCAATTTTTTCTCATGAGTGGACTTAAGCGCGACCTTTTAGGAAAAAAAGTATTAGTGACAGCCGGAGGAACGCGTGAGGCGATTGATCCTGTGCGCTACATTGGAAATAAATCTTCGGGAAAGCAAGGGGTTGCCGTAGCCAAAGCTGCAGCAGCACGTGGTGCCACGGTGCATCTGATTGCTGCCAATGTTGAGATAGCTGATTGTGATGGCGTGATGACGACACATGTTGAAAGTGCCGAGCAGATGCTAGCTGAATTAGAGAAAAGCTTTGCTGACACTGACATCTTGGTGATGAGCGCAGCGGTTGCCGACGCTAAACCTAAGAACAGTTCTGCAGAGAAGATAGATAAAAGCGAATTTACAACTATTGATTTGCAAGTAAATCCTGATCTGTTGGCTACTTTGTCGGCAAAGAAGACCAAGCAAGTGATGGTTGGATTTGCGGCTCAAACTAGCGAACTCATTGCATCTGCTAAATCTAAACTCATCTCTAAAGGCTTAGACCTCATATATGTCAATGATGTCACCGGAGGAGCTATTTTTGGTCAGGACGAGACTGAGGGTACGATTGTGCTTCGCAATGGGGAGTTAATCCCTATCGCACGTCAATCTAAAGACACGCTTGCCCATCATCTTCTCGATTATGCTCTTGAGCAGTTAGGTTAGGACAATGTCACAACGTCTATTCACATCAGAGTCAGTAACCGAGGGCCATCCAGACAAGATTGCAGATGCAATCTCTGATGCTGTACTGGATTCTTTACTATCGCAAGATAAAAAGTCCCGCGTAGCGGTAGAAACACTCATCACAACTGGACAAGTCCACGTAGCTGGTGAAGTTACAACTGATGGTTATGCCGATGTTATGGGGATTGTTCGAGATACTGTCTTAAATATTGGTTATGACTCATCGGATAAAGGTTTTGACGGCAATAGCTGTGGAGTATCTATCTCAATTGGTCAGCAATCTCAGGATATTGCGCAGGGCGTTGATGATGCATACGAGCATCGCGTTGGTTCACAAGTAGATCCACTAGATCTACAAGGTGCTGGTGATCAAGGTTTGATGTTTGGTTACGCTTGTGATGATACGAAGGAATTGATGCCCCTTCCTATCTGGTTAGCCCATGCTCTTGCTCAACAGTTAACTAAGGTGCGAAAGTCTGGATTACTACCTTATCTTCGCCCTGATGGAAAGACTCAGGTAACCATTGAATATGATGGTGATCGCGCAGTAGCGCTAAACACTGTAGTTATTTCAAGCCAGCATGCTGAAGAAGTAGACGTTGCAAACAAACTTACTCCTGAAATTATTGAGCATGTCATTAACCCAATCTTGGCAACAATCGATTTACCTCGTAAAGATTTGCGCACATTAATCAACCCAACTGGCCGCTTCGTTATTGGTGGACCTATGGGTGATGCTGGGTTAACTGGGCGCAAGATTATTGTTGATACTTACGGTGGAATGGCCCGTCACGGTGGGGGAGCATTTAGTGGCAAAGATCCATCTAAGGTGGATCGTTCTGCGGCATATGCAATGCGGTGGGTCGCAAAGAATGTAGTTGCAGCTGGTTTGGCCAGGCGCTGCGAAGTACAGGTTGCATATGCAATTGGTAAGGCGCAGCCTGTAGGAGTATTTGTTGAAACTTTCGGAACCGAAACTGTCCCTGTATCTAAGATTCAAAACGCAGTGACAACTGTTTTTGATCTCCGACCAGCTGCCATCATTCGCGATTTAGATCTCTTGCGTCCTATCTATTCACTCACAAGTGCGTACGGACACTTTGGCCGCGAACTTCCAGAGTTTGCTTGGGAACGTACTAATCGCGTTTCAGAGCTGCAAAACGCAATTAAGTAATCACTGTGGCAACGCCACGGCTATTTAGACTCAAGTCGCAGGTGGCACCTGCGCCTAACGGTCCCGTGGCAACAGATTTACCGTATGCACGAGTCTGGGTCGATACAGGAGTTTTTCATTTAGATACTCCGTATGACTATGAAGTTCCGGAAAAGTACTCTCATCTGATTGCAACAGGCGTACGTGTGCAAGTCCCATTTGGAAATCGTGAAGTAGAAGCTCTGATTATTGAGCGAGTAGTCGCACCCAGGGTTACTAGTGGGTTGAAATCAATAACAAAAGTACTCTCACCGCACCCTGTTGCTACAACTAAATCGTTAGAGCTAATTGCTCAATGCGCACAAAGATGGGCGACAAATCCTTGGGATGTCATTAGAAGCGCTATTCCTCCCCGAGTGGCATCAGTTGATAAGGCTCATGAGCCCTATGAATCGAAAATTGTCAGGAGCATTAATCAATCAGATGTATGTTTCCGTGCCTTTGAGCCGCACCTTTCAGCACATGCTCAAGTCGCATCGATTGCCCTTGATTCGAGTCGAAAGGGATCGGTATTAATTGTTGTACCGGATGAACGTGACATCCTTGCCATTTGTACGCAGCTTGAAAGTTCTTTTCAACCTGTTTTACGTATAGATAGTGCTATCGCACGCAATGAGAGATATTCAAACTTTTTGCAGGCTATGGAAGTGCAAAATCAAATCATCATTGGTTCAAGAAGTGCCGTCTTTACGCCCTTACCCCCAGGATCCACAGTGATCGTCTTTAAGGAGTCATCACCAGATCTTTATGAAGTGCGCTCACCTGCGTGGAATGCACGTGATGTCGCAATGATGCGCAAATCCATAGATTTCGCCCGAGTGATTTTGTGTGGATATGTTCCTTCGCTAGATGTTGCTGCACTTATTGATACAAAGCGAATCGCCTATTTCAATTCAAGTGCGAAGGTATCAGTCAAAGCTTTCACTCCAGTTGATTCCTCTCTCTTGCCTGGGCGAATCTTTAGCGACATTCGTTCAAACATCTCTCAGGGTCCAGTCTTGTTTTTATTGCCTCGCAAAGGTTACGCAAATGGAATTCTCTGTGCGCACTGTAAAAATGTTGCTCTGTGCAAATGTGGCGGGCGACTTCATCTGACTAGCAAGAATGCCGATCCGGCTTGTCGAATCTGCGGAGTAACGACCAAAGAATGGAAATGCAGTTTTTGCACGAGAGATAAGAAATTCGTTGTCTCACGGGGCATCGAGAGGGCGCAAGAGGAGATTGCTCGAGCTTTTCCAAATACGCCCATAGTTCTCTCTTTTGGAGATGTAATTAAAGACCAAGTTGAGAGTAAACCCTGCATAGTTCTGGCAACTCCTGGCGCCATACCGCAAGTAGATGGTGGATATAGCGCAGTCGTGGTTCTTGAAGGTCTCTCTTACTTTAGTCACGATGATTTGCGGGCAAGTGAGCGAGCAAATGAACTCTTCTTTGAAGTAGCGGGATCAGTTAAGAAAGGGGGAGTAGTTCTATTAGCAATTGATGATTCACACCCCATTGTTTCTAGTTTGATACGTTGGAATCCATCTGCAATCTTGAAGCGAGAATTATCGCTGCGCTCTGAAATCTCTTTCCCGCCATCTATTAATAGTGCTGTCATGATTCTTCCAACTGCGCAAGCAAGCCCTTTGGTTTCTGGAATAAATAGAGCGATTTCTGATGCTCGTTTGGCGAGTGATACCCGTGTATTGGGCCCCACCAAAATTGATAGTGAATCAAGCAAGGTTGTGGTTCTTTCCTCATCGGATTCAAGGGCGACTTTGACTGCGTTTCTACATGAGTTAATGCGACGCAGAAGTATCGCTAAGAAGAGTGATTCCAGCCTTCGAATAGATCCATATTCACTTTAGTATTTTTGATAGACTTCACCTATGTCGATTCAAGAGATTCGTTTATTCGGTGACCCGGTGCTATTAACGCCGGCATCACCTGTAGTCGACTTTGATAAAGAGCTGCGCAAGTTGGTTGCAGATCTCACTGACACAATGCTGGGAGCACCTGGAGCTGGCCTTGCCGCACCACAAATAGGGGTTGCTTTGCGAGTCTTTACTTGGCACGTTGATGATGTTTTAGGTCATTTGATTAATCCAACGCTAACACTTGGCGATGAAATCCAAGATGGAGAAGAGGGGTGTCTTTCATTTCCTGAGCTGCGCTATGACGCTAAGAGAGCGATGAATACAGTGGCAAGAGGTTTCAATATGTTTGGGGAGCCAGTCGTCATCGAAGGTACTGAATTCTTAGCACGCGCCCTCCAGCATGAAACTGACCATCTTGATGGCATTCTCTTTATTGATCGTCTATCGCCAGAGGATCGCAAAGTGGCTATGCGCGAAATCCGTGAGTCTGAATGGTTCAACGCACAGAGCGAATCGGGTAAAACACCAACGATTAAGACATCACCGCACTCTGTTTTCGGACGGAATACTTAATGCGTTTAGCGGTAGCCGCTACGCCTGAAGTTGCTGTACCAACTCTTAATTGGTTACAAGCAAGTGAGCACGATTTAGTTCGAGTCATTAGCCACCCTGATAAGCCTTCAGGACGTGGACAGGAAGTGCACTCTTCTCCTATTAGTCAATGGGCTAAAGCTAATTCTAAAGATTTGGTAACACCATCGAGTTCTTCAGATATAGATGCAGCTATCACGGATGTAGATCTACTCATCACGATTGGTTACGGGCGAATTCTCCCAGCCGCAACGCTATCGATTCCAAAATTTGGTTGCATCAACCTGCATTTCTCACTTTTGCCGAAGTATCGAGGAGCAGCGCCCGTTCAAAGGGCCATTGAGGCCGGGGAGAGAGAGAGTGGAGTGACCGTATTTGCACTTGATCCTGGAATGGACACAGGTCCCATATACACATCAATCACAACTCCTATTGAATCGACGATGCGTAGTTTTGAGCTACTAGAAAAGCTTTCACACCTTGGAGTGGATGCAGTCAAGCGGTCACTTGAAGCTATTGGCAATGGTGTTATTCCTGCTCCACAAATCGGTCAGGGTAGTCTTGCCGCAAAGATAACTCGAGGTGAGGCGCAGCTAAATTGGAGTTCTACTGCTAATTCTTTAGTTAATAAGATTCGAGCTTTCTATCCGCAACCTCAAGCATGGACTGTTTTTCGTGGACAACCACTCAAGATTTCCTCGGGAAGGCTTTCGGTTGCAGCTCCAGATCTGCAACCAGGGGAATTGCGAGTGATTGGCTCTGATTGCTTCATAGGAAGTATTGATGATGCAATTACGTTGGAGAGAGTTACCCCAGCAGGTAAGAAAGAAATGTCGGCGTTAGATTGGTCCCGCGGAGCTCGCTTTGAGAGGGCGGAACGCTGTGGTTGAGGCCAGGCGCAACACCTTCAAGGCCCCTAAGCCAGATGCAGTTCGCTTGTTGGCATTTGATCTCATCACTGAAGTAAATCGCAATGAAGGCTATTCAAACCTCCTCCTTCCGGCAGAACTTAGCGCCTCTTCATTGGAAGATCGAGACCGCAATCTAGTGACTGAACTTGTCTATGGAACATTGCGTATGCAGGGAAAGCATGACTGGGTTCTTGCCCAGATCTCAGACAGACCCTGGAATGAAGTTGACTCAGGAATTGTCGATGTTGCGCGCATGGGTGTTCATCAAATTCATGAGCTCCGTATTCCAGATCACGCAGCAGTCTCTGCCACTGTTGAAGTTGCCCGTAAGCGTCTAGGGGAGTCTAAGGCCAGCTTTGTTAACGCTCTTTTGCGTTCTGTTACTCGTAAGAGCTATGAGGAATGGTTTGCACCTCTTGGAGAGATTAGTGATGCAGTCGAAAGGTTATCCATCCAATATTCTCATCCACACTGGATAATCTCTGCGTATTTTGATTTGCTAAAGGATTGGGACGCAGTTGAAGCAGAACTTGCAACAAACAATGTGCCAGCCCTTCCAACCTTAGTTTCTTGGCCTGGATATTCAACTCAAACAGAGTTGGTTGCACTTGGGGCAGAGCCTACGATTTATTCGCAGTTGGGTGCTCGTTTGAAGGGTAATCCTGGAAATTTGGATGTGATTAAGCATCGCCTAGCTGGTGTGCAAGATGAGGGTTCGCAGTTAGTCGCAATGGTTTTTGCTGCAGCTTCAGCAGGAAGTGCTTGGTTGGATATGTGTGCGGGCCCTGGTGGTAAAGCTGCACTTCTTTCAAGTATTGCAAAAGAGCGAGCAATAGATTTTACTGCAAATGAAGTTTCAGCACCTCGCGCTGAGTTAGTAAAAAAGGTGGTGCACGGCGCAACTGTGTGGTGTGGAGATGGTCGAGAGATCGCAAGTCACGGGAAGAGTTTTGATGCAGTAATCATTGATGCTCCCTGCACAGGCCTTGGGGCCCTTCGCCGTAGACCAGAGGTGCGATGGCGCAGGTCTTTAACTGATCTTCGGGAACTCACTTCTTTGCAACGAGAGCTACTAGATAGCGCGGTATCAGTGATGAACTCTGGTGCCATTCTGGGCTATGCAACGTGCTCTCCGCATCTGGCTGAAACAACGGTGCAAGTCCTCGATATTTTGAAGAAACATCCAGAGCTAGAACAGTTAGACATTAATGAGTACCTACCTGAGAACTTAAAAGATGCAACGCGCGGCAAATCAATGTCTCTCTGGACCCATAAGCACGGCACGGATGCGATGTTTCTAGCGCTGCTACGAAAGAAGTAGCGGCATGAGAGTTAGGCTAGAGAGATGAACCGTGAGATTCGTATAACGCCGAGCATTCTCAACGCTGATTTTGATCATTTGGAGCAGGAGATAGCCAAGATCTCAAGTGCGTCAGACCTTATTCATTTAGATGTTATGGACAATGTTTTTGTTCCAAACTTCACCTTTGACTTTGAAAGTGCAAGTGAAATCATTAGGGGTTGTCCTATTGGTGTGGATGCACATTTGATGGTTGCCGACGTTGATCAGATTGCCCCTCTTTATGCTCAAGTGGGATGTGCAAGTGTGACCATTCATGCCGAAGCTGCCAAGAACATCGGTCAGACATTGCGTGCGATTAGAAGCGAGGGAGCGAGATCTGGTTTAGCGCTAAAGCCACATACGCCTCTAGCCGACTATGAAGAATTTACTAATCTCGTGGATATGTTCTTGATTATGACTGTCGAACCAGGTTTTGGTGGGCAAAAATTCATGGGTGAGGTGATGGACAAAGTTCGAGCTACCCGTAAGGTAATTGGCGATCGCCCAATCTGGTTACAAGTTGATGGAGGCATATCGCTAGAGACTATAGAGATTGCAGTCGCAGCAGGAGCTGACACATTTGTGGCAGGTAGTGCAGTCTTTAAATCTGATGACCCAGCGCAGATGGTTACTGCCTTACGTGCTCTTGCACAGGCCGCGAGTTAGCACTCACTTCTTAGGCCGGAGAAATTGGCAACGGTGGGCTAGTTCTCTCTAGTAAACTCCAGCTATGAAATCCTTCGAATCTTTATGGGCTGAGTTAAGTGAAAAGGCCCTGCTACGCCCAGATGGTTCAGGAACTGTTGCTGCCCTGGATGCCGGAGTGCACGCAATCGGCAAGAAGATTTTGGAAGAAGCTGGTGAAATCTGGTTAGCGGCTGAACACGAGACTGATGAAGCTTTAGCTGAAGAGATTAGTCAGTTGATTTATCACGTGCAAACATTGATGTTAGCTCGCGGTCTGACTCTTAATGATGTCTACACCTACTTATAAGTGAATCGAGCAAACATGTTACGCATAGCCGTCCCCAACAAAGGTTCTCTTGCTGAGGATTCTATTGCCATTCTAAAAGAGGCGGGATACCGCCAACGCACAGATAGCCGTGATTTGGTTCTTATTGATAACGATAATGGCGTGGAGTTCTACTACCTTCGCCCTCGTGATATTGCAATCTATGTTGGCTTAGGGGAGTTAGAGGCTGGAATTACAGGTCGAGATCTCCTAATTGATTCAGCTGCAAGTGCTCAAGAGCTTCTTTCACTCAATTTTGGAGCTTCAACATTTAGATTCGCTGGACCAGCTGATCGCGAATGGAAGATTTCTGACATCGCAGGAAAACGCGTTGCAACGGCTTATCCTGGGTTAGTTAATCACCACCTAGCGCAGTTGAAAATCAAAGCTGATGTAGTGCGCTTAGATGGCGCAGTTGAAAGTAGTGTCAGATTAGGCGTTGCAGATCTGATAGCCGACGTTGTTAGCACTGGAAATACGCTTCGCCAGGCGGGTTTGAAGATATTTGGTGATGCAATACTTACAAGTGAGGCAGTTGTAATCTCCAGAAAAGGTGTTGTGATACCTGCTGATTTAGAAGTCCTTATTCGACGTCTGCAAGGCGTTGTTACAGCTCGCATGTATGTTCTATTGGACTATGACATTCCCAAGTCTCTAGTAGATAAAGCCTGCGCTATTACTCCTGGTTTAGAGTCACCAACTATTTCACCATTGCAAAATGCTGATTGGGTTGCTGTTCGCGCCATGGTTAAGCGCAAAGAGACCAATGATGTTATGGATGAACTCTGGGCTCTTGGCGCCCGTGGAATCTTAGTGACGGATATCCACGCTTGTCGTCTTTAGATTTTGCCGATCGAAATCTCTAGACCATTACTTAGAGCAATAGGTGAGAGGGCTTGGCTCAGAGTATCTGTCTTCGCTCCGGAGAGTATAAATTCAATGGCCGTTGATGGAGTGGATGCCAAGCGTGTTATACGTTCGATATTTGCACCACTCTGATGTAAAACTTCTGCCATCTCTGAAATAGCCTTGGGATTTATTTTCTCACAGGAAATTGTGACGTGGGCAAGATTTGATTTGGTAGATAGCGATGACTTTTCTTCGTATGAGAAAAGTGTGGCTATATCCACATCCAAACTAGCAGCACAACTTTCCAAATCGGCAGCTATCGCTTCTTCATGAGCTGGGTTTAGAGCAATTAGAACGGTAAGAATAAGTCGATCTTTAATAACTACCTGTTCAATATCCACAATTGTTATAGCAAAGGGTGAAAGAACCTCGAAGAGGGATTTAGTAATCCCAGGCTTATCTACGCCGCTGAGAAGGATGAGACCTGTGTATTGCTCAGTATCTGCGCTAGTACTCATGATAAGGCCAAGATTATCTTAAAATCACATCGTGTAATTGCCACTATTGAGGGATTTGTTGCTCCCTAACCAGTATCTTTTTGCTCTATGACCACATCACCTGTTCTCGAACTGAGCGATGTCTCAGTACGTCGTGGTGAAAAGTTGATTTTAGGACCTTTAAATTTTCAAATAGCTCAGGGGGAGCGGTGGGTCATTCTTGGTCCTAACGGTGCAGGCAAATCAACGCTTTTGCAGATTCTGGCTACAAAGATTTTCCCCACGCAGGGAACAGTAAGTGTTCTAGGTAAACAAATGGGTCGAGTTGATCTCTTTGAACTTCGCACGCGCATTGGAATTTGTGGTGCACCAATAGCTGAAGATATCCCAGGTGATGAAAAAGTTAAGGACGTAGTTTTAACCGCGGCATACGCGATCTTGGGTCGATGGAACGAAGATTATGATTTATGGGATGAATCTCGAGCTATTGCTTTGTTGACAACTTTTGGTGTACGTGAGCTAGGGGAGCGTCACTATGGTTCGCTCAGTGAAGGTGAGAAGAAGCGTACGCAAATCGCACGAGCACTGATGGCAGATCCCGAACTTCTACTTCTTGATGAACCCGCAGGCGGATTAGACGTTGGTGGCAGAGAAGATCTTTTACGTCGCTTTGCCAATTTTGCAGCTGATCCAACGGCTCCGGCAACGATTTTAGTTACACATCACATCGAAGAGATCCCTATGGGAACAACACATGCCTTACTACTCAAAGATGGTCAGATAGCAGTCTCTGGTCCAGTAGATGCAGTAATTACCTCTGAGCATATTTCTGCGATCTTTAATGAAAAGATCTCTGTTACGCAAGATTCTGGTCGCTTCTTCGCACGTTCATATCAATAGCCATGGCGCTTTTTGACCAACTGCATGATGAGTGGCAAAAGGTGTTGGCTGATTATCGATCATTGGTCGAAACAATTGATTCACTCATTGATAAAGGTGATGTGACCCCATCCTATGAAAATATTTTTGCCGCATATCAACTGCCACCGAGGGCTATAAAGGTGGCAATCTTTGGTCAGGATCCATACCCGACACTTGGCTATGCCCACGGTTTGGCTTTTTCTGTTGCAGCAAACACGCAACCACTTCCAGCATCGTTGAAAAACATATTTAAAGAGCTAGAGAGCGATTGGGGTGTGAAGGCTGCTATCAATGGAAATCTGCAGCGTTGGGCTGATCAAGGTGTTTTTCTACTTAATCAAATCCTGACAACGCGGCCGACGCAATCTTTAGCCCATGAAGATTTAGGTTGGCAAGAGTTCACTGCAGCTACAGCAAAAGTAGTTGGAGAATCAGGGGCTATTGGAATTTTTTGGGGATCAAAGGCGCAACATTTGGCTCAATATTTTGATCCCAAGCTCTCAATTTCTTCAGCGCATCCAAGTCCGTTATCGGCATATAGAGGATTCTTTGGTTCCAAACCATTCTCGAAAGCCAATGAAATGCTGCGCACGCAGGGTAAAAGCGAAATCAGATGGTAGGAATACTAAAGCCCCACAGATTTCTCCACGGGGCTTTAGTCTGATACTTACTACGGGTTTATCCGATCCAAGCGTTGATTGGTGAGGATAGGAAATAGACCATGAATAGTCCAGATACAAGAAGTAGCAATGGATGTAATTCCTTACCACGGCCTTGAACCACGCGAATAACTACGTGAGTAACAAATCCAGCTCCAATACCTACAGAGATGTTGTAAGTAAATGGCATCAAGATAATTGTTAGGAACGCTGGGATTCCAATACCCAGATCGTCCCAATCGATCTTCTTGATCTGAGACATCATGAGGAAACCTACGATGATCAGAGCAGGAGTTGCAGCTTCGTAAGGAATTATTGCTACAAGAGGTGCTAAGAATGTTGTGAGTAGGAATGCAACTCCTGTGACAACTGAGGCAAGACCAGTACGGGCACCTTCACCCACACCAGCAGCTGATTCGATGTAGCTAGTATTTGATGAAATACCTGCTGCGCCACCTGCTGCAGCTGCTATTGAGTCAACCAAAAGAATCTTCTGGATGTTATCAACGTTGCCATCTTTGTCAGCAAGACCTGCCTCATGACCGATTGCAGTAACTGTTCCAACGGTGTCGAAGAAATCAGAAAGCAATAAGGTAAAGAGAAGCAGAATTGCCGCGATCAATGAGACATTATCGAGGCTAAAAGCGCCTAAGAGATCAAATTGTCCAGTGAAATCAAACTCTGGGACAGCAACGATCTCTTTGGGAACTGAAGGGATATTGAGGCCCCAACCGCCGTCCACGATAGTCGGTGGATTTCCGGCTGTGAATCCTGGTGCGATGTTGTACATCTTCTGGAGGACAACTGCCAAGACGGTAGCTGCCGAGATTCCAATCAGGATAGCTCCCTTAATTTTGCGCACCATAAGTCCGATGATGAGAAGTGTTCCGAAAACAAAAACTACTGTTGGCCAGCCAACAAGGTTTCCATTTACGCCAAGACCCACTGGAACTGGACCGCTACCGGTTTTGCGGACGAAACCTGCATCAACTAGACCAATGAGGGCGATGAAAAGTCCGATACCAACTGAGATTGCAATCTTGATCTGTGGTGGAACCGCCTTGAATACTGCTACGCGGAATCCGGTGAGAACTAATACCAGGATGATTAAACCTTCAAGAACAACAAGACCCATAGCCGCAGCCCATGTCATCTTTGAAGCAATACCAACAGCAACAAAAGTGTTGAGACCAAGACCAGTAGCAAGAGCCAATGGGTAGTTGGCTATTGATCCCATAAGAATAGTTAGCACACCAGCAACAAGTGCTGTGGTTGCTGCAACCATTGCAGGTGCAGGTGCGGCACCTCCGAAGAGGAACTGACCGTTTTTATCTGGTGAGTACGCCAAGATGATTGGGTTAAGAGCCACGATGTAGGCCATTGTGAAGAAAGTTACGAGTCCACCTCGAACCTCTTGGCCAATTGAAGAGCCACGTTCTGAGATTTTAAAATAGGAATCCAGCATGATTAACGCCTTTCTAATTTTGTTAACGGGGGTGTTTGCGACCCCGTACATAGCAAACGGCCTACGCACGCCGAGGGAATACTTTGAGGATAGTAGTTACTTGCTCGTAACTCTGGAAACGACACCTAGGGCAATGGCAATAGATTGACCGATCAAGCCTGCAAAGAGCAAAGTCCCGAGGCCAACCGTGCCACCCAGCAGCCAGCCCAAGGCAAAAACGGTGCTTTCAATGGCCAAACGAACGCGGCCCACTCGAATCCCACTCTTAAAGTGAATTCCGGTCATCAAACCATCACGGGGTCCAGGCCCCAGGCCGCATGTAATGTATAGAGCAGATGCTGCCCCAACCATAGCGATACCTAATAATGTATAGAGAATTCCAATGAAGTAATTTTCCTGCAGTGGAATGTTTGTAACACCAATTTCGATAGCTAGGGCGATGATAATGATGTTAGAAATCGTACCAAAGCCAGGTTTCTCACGAAGAGGAATCCAACCTAAAAGAACCAGTGCACTGATTCCAAAAGTTGACCAGCCCATGGTGATATCTAAATTCTTAGAAATTCCCTGTGCTAATACTGACCATGGTCCATTTCCTATATTGCTTTGAATAACGAATGCATCACCAAGACCGAAGATGAAAAGACCAACCCAGAGAATCAATACGCGAGTGAAACCAAGATCCCACTTTGACTTGGCTGTCCATGGAGTGATCGGAACTGTGCGATGCGGACGTAGAAACTCCATGAATGCATTCGATGACATTGGGGGAGTCTAGTACAACCACTCATGCCATATCAGGCTATTCTTAAACAATGTTTCCAGGTATTGGCACGCTCATCAATGTATGTGCAATCATCGTGGGAGCAAGTCTTGGTATTTTTGTTGGACACAGGTTGCATTTAAAGACAAGAACTCTACTGACAGATGTATTGGGTCTTGCAACACTTCTGGGGGCTGCATCGGCGTTGATACCTTTGTGGTCATCGCGCTATGTCGATTCATTGCCAGCGGGTTGGCCGTTACTAGTTGTCCTTGGTTCGCTCATCTTCGGTGGTTTGATTGGTTCTGCACTCGGATTAGAAGATCGCCTAGATCATTTAGGCGAAAATTTACGCAAAAAGTTCAAGGCATCAAAAGAGAGTCCATTCGTTGAAGGCTTTGTTACAGCATCTCTTCTTTTTGCAATTGGCCCGCTTGCTATTTTGGGAAGCATCAGCGATGGAATGTCGAATGGAATTGATCAACTCTTACTCAAGAGCACTCTCGACTTTTTCGCAGCTATGGCTTTTGCATCATCCCTTGGTTGGGGAGTAGCAGTTGCTGCAATTCCTGTAGCTATGTATCAAGGTTTCTGGACAGTTATCGGATTAGCACTAGGAGAAATCCTAGATGGTTACCAAGTTGATGCCATGACAATCGTTGGTGGAGTTTTGCTCATTGGAATCGGCCTGCGACTTTTGAACATCAAACATGTTGCCGTTGGCAATCTGCTGCCGGCATTGGCTGTTGCACCATTACTTGCGATGTTGGTGCATTCCTTTATTTAGAAAGTCGATGCGTCAATCACAAAGCGGTATTTAACATCACTTGCAATGGTGCGCTCATAAGCGGTATTTGCATAAGAGGCGTTAATAACTTCAACATCGCTGACGATCGAATGCCCGCCACAGAAGTCCAACATCTCTTGCATCTCTGGAATTCCACCGATCATGGATCCAGCCAGGCGTCTGCGACCATTGAGAAGTGCTCCAGCGTTTACCTCATAAGGCTTACCCGGTAACCCAATAACTACCAAGGTTGCATCTAACTTGAGAAGATCTAGGTACTCATTAATATCTAAAAAGGCACTTACGGTGTTGAGAACTAGGTCGAATGCCTTAGTGAGTGGTTTTAGTACCCCTGGAACACTTGTATCAACAAAGTGTTTTGCACCCATAGCCAATGCATCAGCTTTCTTAGAAGGTGAATGTGAGAGAACAGTAACTTCTGCTCCCATCGCAACAGCAAATTTCACACCCATGTGCCCAAGACCGCCAAGCCCCATGACGGCTACTTTGCTACCAGGTCCGGTATTCCATTTGCGAAGAGGTGAATACAAAGTAATTCCAGCACAAAGAAGCGGAGCTACTCCATCCAAGGAGAGATTTGCTGGGATATGCACTGCGTAATCTTCGTTGATGACGAAAAGATTTGAATATCCACCAAGTGCCACCGTCTTACCGTCGCGCTCCATTGTGTTATATGTTCCGGTCATTCCCGCTTCGCAATACTGTTGCAATCCACTTAGGCAGCTTGCGCACTTGCGACAGGAATCAATGAAAACACCCACACCGATTACATCTCCGACTTTAAACTTGGTGACCGAGCTACCAATAGCACTTACCGTTCCTGAGATTTCGTGGCCAGGAACCATTGGGAAAATCGCTGGACCCCATTCTTCTCGAACCTGGTGGATGTCTGAGTGGCAGATGCCTGCATAGGCGATGTCTAGAGCGACATCATGAGCACCAAGTTCACGTCGTTCAAACTCATAAGATGTGAGTGCTGCCTTGGCCGATAATGCCGCTAATCCACGTGCTTTCATTGTTACTCCTTGAAGAATTTATTGATTGAACGGTAGAGGCTGCGAAGATACATGACCGGCGCGAGATGCGCGCGCTGTAACTTGTCGCATATGGTGTCTGCGACATAAGACTTCATAGCCAACTTCACTGCCCGGTGATACATCTCCCACAACAACTTGTTCACCCTCAACAACCATCACTCCACCAACAGTTCTTGCGTTATGGGTCGCACGAGAGCCACACCAACACAGGGCTTCAACCTGCAACGTGTTCACACGATCTGAGAGCTCGACTAAGCGAGCAGAACCGGGGAAGAGCATCGTGCGAAAGTCACTCAGGATTCCAAAGGCATAGACATCAATTCCAAGGCCATCAACAATGCGTGCCAGCTGCTCGATTTGAACGGGCTCATAAAACTGAGCTTCATCGCAGATAATGTAATCAATGCGATCTCCAGCAGATAAGGCATCCACAACAAATTTATGAATATCTAGAGCGGGGATAACTTCAATCGCAGGACTTGAAAGACCCAAGCGGGAGGAGATAATTCCGCGGCCAGCTCTGTCTTTATTGGTGAAAATTAGACCTGTGCGTCCCCGGCTCCCCGATGATTATGCGCGGTCTGTAGGGCAAGCGTGGATTTGCCGCTATCCATCGTTCCGCAGTAATAAGTCAGTTCAGCCATGGAATGCATCTTGCCACAGAGTTAGGCAAAGAGCCCCTTAGCAATGAGGGCTTCCTCGAGTTTGGGCAAAAGCTTCAAAGCCATATCTACCGAAATGTGAGATGCATCGCGATAGGCGACCGTGCCATCAACAATGGCTGGGCAATATGAGGAACATAACCACGGATTTGGATTGATTATTTGAAAGCCAGAAATAATAGAGACAGGTGTTTTTTGAGTGGAATCACATGTGCTGGAATTGCGAGAAGCTAAGCAGTTCGGGATATCTCGCAAAGGTCTTGGTGTATCACTGATGTAGATGAGGTGATCAGTAGATCCTTTTAAATCTCGAAGCAATTTTCGTTGACCATCATTCCACCACTGCCCTCTACTTCCTGTGCCCTTTGCAGGAGTGAAATATTGGAAACTACTCGTAATAACTGCCATCGGTTTAATTTGAGCTATTCGTTTAATCGAGTTTTCCCGCCACTTGGTGCAGTGCACCATCTTGAAAGCACCTTGATCAGGGCGTTTGGCCTCAACTGCTGGACAGGCAGATTTCGTTAGCGAGATAAGTTTATACCCGCGTTCATTAGCTAATTTTTCAAGCGTTGGAAACCATTGTGCAGCGTGTGAATCTCCATAAAGAACAATTGTTTCAGAGGAGTTCTGATCACCGTAGGTGCAGTATCCCGATTTAGTTTCACCATAATTAACATGACAGTTATCGCCATATACAGCTGGCTTTTCCATCACTTGAACTAGATCAAATTGATATGAGATGTCGCCCTTGGTCGTGATGATGGAGGAGGCAGTAAATGCAATAACCACACCCGCCACAAGTGATGCTGCAGTCATAATTACAGCCCCTCTATATATCGTCTTAGGGGATAGCTTCTTATAACGCAGAGGCTCTTCTACAAACATGCTGGTGTAGTGCGCAAGAACAATAGTTAAAGCAATGCATAGGAATCGTTCATAGAAGCGCAGTGGTCGTCCAAGTGCACTACTTGGTAGAACTAATGCGGGCCAGTGCCAGAGATATAGGGGATAGGAGATCGCCCCTAACCATTGACTCAATCGTGAGTTAGCTAAATCGTTAAATAATGGGGGCCAGTATTTGACTGATGCCAAAAAAAAGACGGTCGCGAGAACCGGTACTAAAGCGTTTTTACCAGGAAATGCGGTGTTCTCATTGAAATTCAATGAAGATACCGCGATGCCTAAGAATCCAAGCCATGGCAGAATCCGGATTTTCCTTTTTGTTTCAGGTATGAATAGAAGCAGTGCGCCAAAACCTAACTCCCATGCACGAGTTGGCAATGAGTAGAACGCCCAGATAGGTGCGACTTGAGTGAGGTAAATCGAGAAAAGAAGTGAAAGAACAGTTGCTGCTGCAATTCCAGCAAGGACTACCTTTTTCCCATAGCGAGCTAAGAACAGTATGAAGAGGGGCCATACGAGATAGAACTGTTCTTCAACCGCTAAAGACCAATAGTGGATAAACGGAGAGGGGGTTGCATTCAGATTCTGATAGTCATTCTGCCACCACGCAAAGAGATAATTGGAGATGTAGGTGGCAGCTGCGAAGAAATCCCTACCTAAAGATTCGCGTGTAATTGGCGGAAAAAGTATCCAAGCAAATATGGCGGTTACCAATAGTACGAATACCGATGTTGGTAACAGTCGCTTAATTCGTCGCTGGTAAAAGGCTCTGAGATCGAGAGTTCCTGTCTTTTCAATCTCTCTAAGGATTAGCCCAGTGATGAGATAACCTGAGATTACATAGAAGATATCAACCCCAATAAATCCGCCAGGAAGAAGACGTGCATGAAATACGGTTACTAATATCGCGGCTAGAGCACGCAGGCCCTGAATCTGGGTAATGCGCATGCTTAAGAAACTACTAGTGAATGAATTGGTATCTTTGGATACTTCGCAGTTAATCGAGCTCGACCTTCGAGTGCCTGAATTTCTAGCAGTGCAAGAATCTGATACACACTTCCACCCGCACGATTAACAAGTTGAATTGCTGCATCAAGTGTTCCACCAGTTGCCAAAACATCATCAATCAGGAGTACTTCGCCGGCAAATGGAATTGCATCAGCGTGTATCTCTAAAACATCAGTTCCATATTCAAGGCCATAGCTTTGGGAGAAAACTGTGTGGGGAAGCTTGCCAGCTTTACG
>Ga0194050_1000144_pt1 | contig 22921 bp, 24 predicted proteins | sample SepL2310m_MetaG_FD_148657 | JGI IMG/M metagenome (GOLD analysis project Ga0194050, IMG submission 148657) | Anoxic zone freshwater microbial communities from boreal shield lake in IISD Experimental Lakes Area, Ontario, Canada - Sep2016-L239-10m | ecosystem: Environmental > Aquatic > Freshwater >...
CTTCTACCCCTTCTACCCCTTCTACCCCTTCAACCCCTTCGGCTCCCTCTAACTCGACCATGTCGAGGCCGTCAGCATCCTCGGGGCCGCGCACGTCTTGGAAATCGCCGTCTCCCAGATCAGGTGCCGGGGTAGTGTCCACACATCCCACGGTACTGCCCGTGCCGGCGACAGGAACTTCGGGCGACCCAAGCACGACCCGGGGCCAAGCCTGGCGTCCACCTGTAGGCCATCTGCATCGCATCAGCATTCCTACCGCCGACCACGAGGAGGCTCATGACGCTCGCCGACCGCACTGTCGATGTCGTGGTGGCCGGGGCTGGCTACTCGGGACTGCAGACGGCGCGCACCCTGGTCGAGGCTGGCCTCGATGTGGTGGTGCTCGAGGCCCGCGATCGTGTCGGCGGCCGAGTCCTCACCGAGGTGACCCCGTCGGGTGCGGTGGTCGACCAAGGCGGACAATGGATCGGTCCCACCCAGGACCGGCTCCAAGCGTTGGCCGACGAGTACGCGGTGTCGACCTTTCCCACCTACCTCGACGGCTCCAACCTCGAGGTCCGTGACGGCTGGGTCCACCCCTTTACCGGGCTGGTTCCGACGTCAGATCGGGACGGATCGGCGGACACGGTGGCCACCCTCCTCGATCTGGATCTTCTGGCCCAAGAGGTATCGCCGACCCATCCGTGGGACCATCCTGATGCCGGAGCACTCGACCGGATCACTCTGGCCGAATGGGTCGAATCGGCTGCCGACACACAGACAGCCCGCTCCCTGGTCGCCACGGCCGCCCTGGCCGTGTTCGGCTGTGGGCCCGAGGAGCTGTCGCTGCTCTACGTCCTGTCCTATGCCCACAGCGGTGGCTCCATGTCCTCGCTGATCCGCACGGCAGGTGGTGCTCAGGAGCGGCGTTTCACTGGCGGAGCCCAGCAGATGGCGCTCCGGCTGGCCCAACACCTGGCTGACCGGATCGTGCTCGATGCCCCGGTGGTGTCGGTCTCCTACGGCGATGGGGGAGCGGGCGAGCCTGCCGGCGTCACCGTGACGGCCGAGCGCATGGGTGCCGATGGTGTGCGATCCCCGTGGCGGGTGGCTGCCCAGCGGCTGGTGGTGGCCATGCCACCCGCAGTCCAGGGACGGATCGCCTTCGACCCGCCCCTGCCCGGCTCCCGCCAGCAGCTCGCCCAACGCGCCCCGATGGGCTCGGTCACCAAGGTCCACGCCGTCTACGACCAGCCGTTTTGGCGCGACGCCGGTCTTTCCGGCCAGGTGGTGGCCGATGCCGGCATGCTCCGGGCCATCTTCGACGACTCGCCCGAAGACGGCTCGCACGGGATCCTGATGGGGTTCATCGCCGGCGCAGTGGACCGGTCATCGGAGTCCGACGGAGCTGCGGGTCGCCAGCGGGTCTGTCTGGAGGAGTTGGCTCGTGCCTTCGGTCCGAAGGCCGCCGAGCCCATCGAGTTCGTCGAGCAGCGGTGGTCGGAGGAGCCCTACAGCCGAGGTGGCCCCGTGGCCGGTATGGGCCCCGGCGTGCTGACCGCGTGCGGTCCCAGCCTGCGCACGCCGGTGGGTCCTATCCACTGGGCGGGCACCGAGACGGCCTCGGTGTGGTCGGGCTACATCGAAGGGGCGCTGGAGTCCGGCGAGCGAGCGGCCGCCGAGGTAGTGGCAACTCTTGAGGGGGCAGCGCTTACAGGGACAGCCGGCCTCGACGAATCGTCGCGACAGTAGCGATGGCCACCGCCGAAGAGATCGCCGAGGCCTACGCCGACTGGCAGGAGCGGTGCAACGTCAACACCCGACTGGCCCGCATGCTGCGGGGCTGGGACCGCACGGTGCACCTGGTGGCCACCGACACCGGTGAGGGCTTCACCATCGCCGTGTCCGCCTCGGTGCTGTCCGACCTCCGATCGGGCCTGGTGGACCAGCCCGACCTGGTGGTATCGGCCACCAGTGAGGACTTCGCCGACCTGTTTTGGGGAGATCTCAACCCATCCGAGAAGTACCTCAGCGGCGAAATCGTCCTGGCTGGGTCGTCCGAAGATGTGATGCGGCTCGACGCCATGTCGATGGTCGCCTTTCTCGACCAGTGAGCGTGACGGCGTCGACGGGAGCGGCTGGCCTGCGACGAGCCATGGGCTTGCGGACCGCCGTCTCCACCTCCACCGGACTGGCCTTCGCCGCCCTGCAGTACCTGGCCGCGGCCGGGCTGGTGGCCTACGTGGCCGGCGACTCGGCCTGGATCTCGATCGGGGTGGCGGGAGTGCTGGCCCTCCTGGCTTGGGGGTTCTTCGGCGAGCTCAACGGCATGTTCCCGACGGCGGCCGCCATCCGCCGGTACATGTCGGGGGCCATGGACGACCGGGTGGCGCTGTCGGTCACCTTCACCTACCTGAGCACCATCGTTTTGGTGGTAGCGGCCGATGCGTTCATCGTGAGTGCCGCCCTCACGCATGTGCTCCACGTTCCAGGCTGGCTGACGTCGGTGTGGACACTGGCATTGCTGTCGATAGCTGTCCTGTCCAACCTGCGCGGGGTGCGGGCCGCGGGCTGGCTCCAAGATGTGGCCACCACCGTTGTCCTGGTTGCGACCCTGGTGGTCTCCGTGGTCGCCCTGACCCGGTCGGGCACCGCCTTGCACACGCCGCTGCAGCCGCTGCACCACCATTCGGGTGCTGGGTTCTTGGAGTCGATCGCGCTCGGCATCTTCCTCTACAGCGCCTTCGAATGGGTGACCACCAACGCCGAGGAGGTGCGTGACCCTAGGCACATCCACCGCTCCATGCTGATTGCCGTGGGGATCCTGTTCGTGGTGTGCGCCACCATGACCACGGCCATGAGCCATGTCCTGACGCATGCGGAACTGAGCACTCCCTATCCGCAGTTGGCTCTGGGTGGACGGGCCTTCGGCACGGTCGGCGTGTGGTTCATGGCCGCCGTCACTGCCGTCACCGCCCTCAACACGTTCAATGGGGGCTTCATCACCGCCTCGCGGTTTGTCTACGCCACCGCTCGAGAGGGCAGCCTGCCGCCGATCCTGGCCCGGCTGAACGATCGGGCCGTGCCCTGGGTGCCCGTGGTCGGGCTCGGCGTCATCTCGTTTGCCGTCTCGGTGGTGGTCGAGATGGTGGGCGGCTCGGGCTGGCAGGTCCTGGTAGCGGTGGGGGCAGCCCTCGAGGCGCTGATCTACGCCGTGGCCGCCTACTGCGTGCTGCGCCTGCGGGGCCGGGTTCCTGACCACCACCGCCCGTTCCGGGTCCCGTTGGTTCGGGTGGTGGCAATCAGTGGACTGGTCATCTTCAGCGTGCTGGCTTTGGTGGCGTCGGTGTCGGTGGGGAACCGTTTCGACCCGGTGCCACTCATCATCATCCTGGCCATGGGAGCGGCCTCGGCGCTCTACACGGTGCGGGTGGTGCCCGGGCTGCAGGCGGCCGAGGCGGCTCGGCGGGCGGCACGACCCACCCGGCGGCGGCCCCCTCGCGCCCCTGACGGGGACGTAGCCCCTCCACCGCCGGGCGTGATGCCGTAGGCTGGGGTCGTGCTCGACCATTTCCATCCGCCGGTCGAGGAATACCTCGAAACGATCTTCGCCCTCGAAGAGGAGGGGATCCCGGTGATCCAGGCCCGAGTGGCCGAGCGACTGGGCAAGGCCGCTCCGTCAGTGTCGGAGATGCTCGACCGCCTCGAAGGCGACGGGCTCATCACCCGCAGCGCACGGCAGATCTCGATGACTCCGGCCGGCACCGCCTTGGCTGAAGGAGTAGTGCGCAAGCACCGCTTGGCCGAACGACTGCTGGTGGACATCATCGGCCTCGACTGGGACAAGGCGCATATCGAAGCCGGCCGGTGGGAGCACGTGATCAGCGACGACGTAGAGGCCCGACTGGTAGTGCTGCTCGACAACCCGACTACCTGCCCGCACGGCAATCCGATCCCCGGGTCCGCCCCTGACGGGTTGGTGCAGCGGCCGCTGGCCGATGCCCAGGCCGGCGAGCAGGTGCGCTTGGTGCGGATTACCGAGAGCGTCGAGCACGAAGCCGACTCCCTCACATATCTGGGTGACCACGGACTGACTCCAGGAACTACCGCCATCGTGCAGTCTCGGGCACCCGACGGGACGCTCACCTTGATCATGGGCGATGCCGCCGTGGCCCTCGGCCCAGCCATGACCGAGCGCATGTTCATCGCCAGCGCCTGAGCCGGACCCTCGTGCGCCCCGTGGACCCGCGCTACGCGGAGATTCCTACGTGAGGCAATGTATGGACCTACGCCGAGGTTGTAGATCGATCGATGCGTGTGGTCGGCCGGAGTGGGCCAGCACTCACTAGAGTGGAGTGCCAACAGCGACCGGTGCGAGTTGACGGGTACCCGCCCCCGTCCGCCGGTCCACCCTGGTGAGACCCCATGCCGACCACCGACGATCACAGAACTGAACATTCCGTACCCGACGAAGAGGATCTGGACGCCCGCAAGGCGGCCATCCTCAATGCCGTGGTCACCGAGTACATCGGCTCGGCCCAGCCCGTCGGGTCCCAGCACGTGGTCGACGCCCCCGGCGTGAGCGTGTCCTCGGCCACGGTGCGCTCCGATATGGCGGCCCTTGAGCGTGACGGGTACCTCACTCAGCCCCACACCAGTGCCGGGCGCATCCCGACCGACAAGGGCTACCGCTTCTTTGTCGACCAGCTCGGCGGCCCGGGGCCGCTCGACGCCGGTGGACGCCAGCAGGTCCGCCAGTTCTTCGACCACGCCCACGGGGAGATCGAGGAGATGCTCGAGCACACCTCGGGCCTCCTGGCTGACCTCACCGACTGCACCGCCATGGTGGTCGGGCCATCGCATGAATCCGCCGCCGTCCGCTCGGTGCAACTGGTCGGCCTGGGACACCGCTCGGCCCTGGTGGTGGTCGTGTTGGCTGATGGTGCGGTCCGCAAGCAGTCGATCGAACTGGCCGAGGACACCGACGACGTCGTCTTAGCCGAAGCCAGTGGACGGCTGGCCGCCCACGTCCTCGGCTCCCCCTTGGCTCAGGGAGTCGGCGCTCTGGCACCCAGCGGCACGGCTGCGGTGGATGCCATCGCCGCCGCCGGGGCCGCGGCGCTGCGCTCGCTGGCCGAGGCGGACGGGCACGACCAGCTCTTCGTCGGTGGTTCTTCGCGCATGGCGGCCGCCTTCGACGCCGTCGACACTGTGCGCTCCGTGCTCACCATCCTGGAACAGCAGCTGGTGGTGGTATCGCTCCTGCGCGACATCTTGGATACCGGGCTGACGGTGGCCATCGGAGCCGAGCACGGCGTCGAGCCCTTGGCCTCGTGCGCCATCGTGGTGATGCCGGTGTCGGTCGGCGGGGTAGAGGCCGGGACGATCGGGCTCTTGGGCCCCACCCGCATGAACTACCCGCTGGCTCTGGCTGCCGCCCGGGTGGTGGGCGATCGCCTCGGTGAGCGCCTCGGGGAGGCGGCCCGATGACCGAGACCGACCTGTACGAACTTCTCGGCGTCGGACGCCACGCCACTGATGACGAGTTGAAGCGCGCCTATCGGGCCAAAGCCAGGGCGCACCATCCCGATACCAACCAGGACGACTCGGACTCCGGAGAGCACTTCAAGGAGATCGGCCTGGCCTATGAGGTCTTGAGCGATCCCGAACGTCGGGCCCGCTACGACCGCTACGGGCACGCCGGCGTGTTCGGTGCCGCCGCGGGTGGCAACCAAGGCGGCGGCGACCCGTTCGGTACCGGCGGCCTGGGCGATCTGTTCGACGCCTTCTTCAATGGCATGGGCGGGGCCCAGCCCGGGCGTGGACGCCGTGCTGGCCCGGTTCCCGGGCCCGATGCCGAGCTGGTTGTAAACCTCACGTTCCGCGAAGCCGTCTTCGGCGTGCAGCGCAAGGTGGATGTGACCATTCCGGTGCACTGCGATACCTGCGAAGGCACGGGAGCCAAGCCTGGCACTTCGGTAGTGCGGTGTGCGGAGTGCCAGGGTGCCGGTGAGCTACGCCGGGTCCGCCAGTCCATCCTTGGACAGGTCATCACTGCGGTGGCCTGTCCTCGGTGTCAGGGCTCGGGTCAGTCGATCGAGAGTCCGTGCGAGCCGTGCCGGGGAGAGGGCCGCCGGTCCGAACCCCGCACGCTGACCGTCGACATCCCGGCCGGGGTCGATGACGGCTCCACACTTCGCCTGGCTGGGCATGGACCGGCCGGCTACCGGGGCGGCCCCAACGGTGCGCTCTTCGTCCACCTCTCGGTGGCCACCGACGAGGTGTTCGAGCGCTCGGGCGTGGATCTACACGCCGCGGTGCACGTGCCGATGGCATTGGCTGCCTTGGGTGGCAGCGTCCCCTTCGACACCCTGGACGACAGCCGGGACCTGGCCATCGCCGAGGGCACCCAGAGCGGTGCCGTGCTGACACTTCGAGGACTCGGTGTGCCCAAGCTGCGTGGACGGGGTCGTGGTGATCTCTACGTCCACATGCAGGTCGACACGCCGTCCGGTCTGGACGACCGTCAACGCGAACTGTTGGCGGCCCTGGCTGAAGCACGGGGCGAGGTCCTTGGCGAGGCGCCCCAAGGCGAGGGGCTGTTCTCCAAGCTTCGTTCGGCCCTCAGCTGACGGTGCCGCCAGAGGGAGACGGCACCCTGGACGGCGACCAGTCCTCGCTGCCGCTCGCCCCCCACCCGTTGCTAGTAGCAGCGGTGGCCATGGTCTTCGTGGCCGACCCGGCGGCACCGGTGGTGGACGATGCCGACCTGCGGCACCTGCTCGACGTGCTGCGCCTGCGATCCGGCGAGCTGGTGGTGGCATCGGATGGGGCGGGACGGTGGGTTCCTTGCCGCATCGCCGCCTCGGCTCCGGCCAAGGGGTCTCGGGGCGCCGATCCGGGCGGGCTGCTGGTCCCGGACGGGCCCGTGACGGCTGAGGGTCGGCTCGACCCCGTGATCACCGTGGCCTTCGCCCCGACCAAGGGCGACCGCCCTGAGTGGGTGGCCCAGAAGTTGACCGAACTCGGGGTCGACCGGATCGTGCCGCTGCGAACCTCACGCTCGGTGGTGCGCTGGGAGGGCGATCGCGGCGCCAAGGCGGTGGATCGGCTGCGCAGGGTGGTCCGTGAGGCGGCCGCTCAGTGCCGACGCCCCCGGCTGCCCGAGGTGACCGACGTCTGCGGTCTCGACCAGGTGGCCGGTCTGGCTGGCGGGCCACTGGCTCTGGCTGATGTGGGCGGAAGGGTTCCAGGACTGGATCGGCCCATTGTGGCCATCGGGCCCGAGGGCGGGTGGGACGATGCGGAACGGGCTGCCTTCGGACCCGGAGTGGGGCTGGGCGCAACCGTGTTGCGGGCGGAGACAGCCGCCCTAAGCGCCGGAGCGATTCTGTGTGGACTTCGTAGCGGTGTGGTTGCACCTCTTGCATAACCACGCTCCGTGAGGAAACATGGGTACAGGGAGCAAAGAGCGTGAATCCCCACTCGCAGTGGCCGATGGTAACTTCGATGGTCACTGTGCGTGAGCAAATCGTTCTGATGAGTGCAATGAGCAAAACAAGAATGGGCCTACAGGCCTGAGCTCGAGGGGCACGAACAGGGGAGCAGAGACATGGTGATGACGGTGAGCGATAAAGAGAGCATCTCGTTGGACGACGACGAGCAGGAAGAAGCGGCCAAGGTCGCCTATGCGCGTGCCGTCGGCACCAGGCTGCGGGCCATGCGCAAACAGATGCGGCTTTCCCTCCAGGCCGTCGAGGCCATGTCCGACCTCGAGTTCAAGGCCTCGGTCCTCGGCGCCTACGAGCGAGGAGAGCGGGCCATCTCCGTCCCTCGGCTGCAGCGTCTGGCCAAGCTCTACGACGTACCGGTGGACCAGCTCCTGCCGAGCGACGGGGTCGTACCCGGTGGTCGCTGGGGCGTTCCGGCTGCCCCCGAAGACCGATCGGGCTCGCGTGAGCATTCGGCTGCGGTGTCGACCATCCCCGACAAGGTGGCCATCGACCTGACCAAGCTCCATACGGTGAGCGGTCCCGAACGCGACCTCTTGCGCCGGTTCCTCAGCATGATCCAGGTACACCGCCAGGACTTCAACGGCCGGATGATCACCATCCGGGCCGAAGATGTGCGGGCTATCGCCTGCTTGTTCGGTGTGACGCCTGACAGCATGGGGGCACGCCTGGACGAGCTCGGACTCCTCGTCGCACTCTGATGGGCGAGGCCCATAGCGAGTCGATCAGCTGGCTGAGCACCAAGGACGCAGCCGAACGGCTGGGTGTCACCTTGCGCAGCCTCTACCGCTTCATCGACGAAGGCGGCCTGGCCGCCTACAAGTTCGGCCGCGTCATCCGGCTCAAGCAGTCCGACGTGGACGCGTTCATCGAGTCGAGCCGGATTACCCCAGGCAGCCTCGAGCACCTCTACCCCGAGGTGAAGGGCCCGACCCGGGTGGTGCAAGGTCTGGTCAGCGGAGCAGTTGCCCACCCCTCGAGCGAGCCGATGGCGGCCGAGGGTTGAGCCGCACACGTTGAGCACCGACCCCGACTGCCTGTTCTGCAAGATCGTGGCTGGCGACATCCCAGCCGACATCGTCCATAGCGACGACCGCACCATCGCCTTTCGGGACAGCAATCCCCAAGCTCCGGTGCATGTCCTGGTGGTGCCCCGTGCCCACGTCGTGGATGCCGGCACCGTGGTCCCCGGTAACGCCGAGGACCTCGCCGCCATGGTGATAGCGGCCAAGACGGTGGCCGATGCTGAGGGAATCGGCGGCGCAGACCGTGGCTACCGGCTGGCGTTCAACGTTGGTCCCGACAGCGGAAACTCTGTGCCCCATCTCCATCTACACCTGTTGGGTGGCCGCTCGTTCGTCTGGCCCCCGGGCTGACCGGTTCCGGATCGAGACGACCCGGACGCAGGCAGGTCGTCGTGTCCGAGCCCACCCGAGCCACTGGTAGGGTCGGAGACAGAACCCACGTGGCAGGCACCCCGGTAAAGATCCTCGTTCCCGGCAATCACCTCATGGCCGGTCTCCTCGGCCAGCGCGATGAGCTGCTCCGCCTGATCGAGGACGCCTTTCCCGAGGTCAAGATCGCCGTGCGGGGCAACGAGGTCTCGATCGAAGCCGCTGGTCCTGACGGGTCTGCATCGGCCGATCGGGTGGCCACACTCTTCCACGAGCTGATCATCCTGCTGGAGTCGGGCCAAGGCCTCGATCCCGTACGGGTGGCCCGCACGATCGACATGATGCGTGACGACGTCCGGCCCTCCGAGGTGCTGACCAGTGAGATCCTTCGTTCATCGAGGGGCCGCACCGTGCGGCCCAAGACCGGTGGCCAAAAAGCCTACGCCGATGCCATCTCCAGGAACCTGGTCACCTTCGGCCTCGGTCCGGCCGGCACCGGAAAGTCGTATCTGGCCGTGGCCCTCGCCGTCCAGGCGCTGCAGGCTCGCCAGGTGAGCCGGATCATCCTGACCCGGCCGGCCGTCGAGGCCGGCGAGCGCCTGGGGTTCCTGCCTGGGGACATGCTGGCCAAGGTCGATCCCTACCTCAGACCGCTGTATGACGCCCTCAACGACCTGCTGGACGTGGAAGGGGCGCAGCGCCTGATCGAAAAAGGGGCGGTGGAGGTGGCGCCGTTGGCCTTCATGCGAGGGCGCACGCTCAACAACGCCTTCATCATCTTGGACGAGGCCCAGAACACCACCCCCGAACAGATAAAGATGTTCCTGACCCGAATCGGCTTCGGCTCGAAGGCGGTCATCACCGGCGACATGACCCAGGTCGATATCCCCGGGGGCCGCTCGGGGCTGATCGGACTCGAGGCCATCTTGCACGAAGTACCGGACCTGGCGTTCGTGCACCTAAAGGCGCAAGACGTGGTGCGCCATAAGATCGTGGCCGACATCGTCACCGCTTACGACCGTAGCGATGCTGCCAAGAAGCCCCCAGCGCCGACGACGAACGGAGCGACGCACTCATGAGCCTCGATATTTACGCCGCTGACGAGCAGTCCGACCACCCGGTGGCCGTTGACCGATGGGCGGCCCTGGCTCGGGCGGCACTCGAGGCCGAGGGCATCACATCAGATACCGAGGTATCGCTGCTGTTCATCGACGAGCCGGCCATCGCCGCCTTGAATGAACGGTTCCTGGGTAAAGAAGGGCCGACCGACGTGCTCTCGTTCCCCATCGAGGACGAGATCGACCGCAGCGGCCGCTCGCCTGACGAGGGCGGGACCGGACCGGCTTCCATCGAGGCCGCCACCGGTCGACACCTGCTCCTCGGCGACGTGGTCATCTGCCCGTCGGTGGCCGCCGTCAACGCCGTCGAGCACGGAGTCACCTTCGACGACGAGATCGCTCTGCTGGTCGTGCACGGGATCCTCCACCTGCTCGGCATGGACCACATGGTCGACGAAGAGGCCGATCGCATGGAGCGCCGGGAGCAGCAGCTCCTCGACCGCTTCTACCGTGTCCCCCCGTTGCTGGACCCACCTTCTTGATGGTGGCCGTCACGTTGGGGGCCGAGGACATAGCCCTGTCAGCGGTGGTCCTGGTGCTCTTGACGGCATCAGGCCTGCTCGCCATGTCGGAGACGGCCTTGATGCGAATGAGCCGGCCCAAGGCCAAGAGCCTGGCCGCCGAGCGCAGGCGTGGGGCCAAGGTACTGGTCCGCCTGACCGAGGACCCCCAAGGGTTCCTCAACCCGGTGCTCCTCTTGATCCTCATCTGCCAGTTGATCGTGGCCACGTTGGTCGGCATCCTGGCCGTGCGCTGGTTCGGGGCCTGGGGCGTGGTGGCCGCCACGGTGTTCGAGATCGTGGTCATCTTCGTGTTCGCCGAGGCCGTCCCGAAGAATTGGGCTGTCCACCATCCGGAACGGTCGGCGCTGCTCAGTGCACCGGTCGTGTCCGCCGTGGTGCACTTCTGGCCGGTCCGGCTGGTCTCGGGAGGCCTCATCGGGCTGGCCAACCTCTTCATCGGTAAGAAGGGCGGCTACCTGGGGGCACTGGTGACCGAGTCCGAACTACTGGCCATGGCCGACGTGGCCGTCGAGGGCGACGTCATCGAGTTCGAGGAGCGGGTGCTGATCCACTCGATCATCGAGTTCGGGGACACCGTGGTGCGCGAAGTCATGGTGCCCCGGACCGACATGGTCACCATCGGCGCCGAGGTGACCGTCGAAGATGCACTCGACCTTGCCCTAGGGGCAGGGTTCAGCCGTATCCCCGTGGTCGAGCAGCAGATCGACGACGTCATGGGTATCGCCTACACCAAGGACCTCATCCGTCAGGTGCGGGCCGGCAACAGCGACGACCCGGTGGGGTCTCACCTGCGGGCGGCCCACTTCGTCCCGGAGACCAAGCGGGTGGCGGGCCTGATGCGCGAGATGCAGTCGGACAAGTTCCATCTGGCCGTGGTGGTCAACGAGTACGGCGGTACCGCTGGTGTTGTCACCTTGGAAGATCTCATCGAAGAGCTGGTGGGGGAGATCGTGGACGAGTTCGATGTCGAGGAGACGTCGGTGGAGGACCTGCCCGATGGCACCACCCGGGTGAGCGGCCGCGTGCAGGTGGACGACATCAACGCGCAGCTGCAGTCGAATCTCCCCACCGGGGCGTGGGACACCATCGGCGGACTGGTGTTCGACCTGCTGGGCCATGTGCCCAAGGCCGGCGAGTCGGTCACCTCCGATGGGCTGGTGCTCACGGTGGACCGGGTCACCGGGCGGCGCATCGAGCGGGTCATCATTGGTGCCCCTCGGGTAGCCACAGGACGAACGGACGACGCATGAGCCCCTATCACTCCGGATTCGTGGCTGTCGTGGGTCGGCCCAACGTGGGCAAGTCCACGCTGGTCAACGCCATGGTGGGTACCAAGGTATCCATCGTGTCACCCCGTCCCAATACCACCCGGTCTCAGGTTCGTGGCGTGTTGAACCGCCCCGAAGCCCAGTTGGTGTTCGTGGACACCCCTGGTCTGCACAAGCCCAAGACGGCGCTGGGCGAAAGGATGAACGAGTCGGCCACCTCTTCGTTGGACGACGTGGACTGCGTGGTGGCGTTGGTGGAGGCGACAGGTGCGGTCGGGCCCGGTGACCGTATGGTGCTGGCCCACTCGGTGCGCCGGGTGCGGGCCATGGCCCGTTCTGCCGCCTTGACGGTCGAGTTGGGCGCCTCTGGGGTCGAGGTGGTGGGCCGGCCCATGTTGATGGTGGTGGTGAACAAGATCGACCGGGTGGGGGGCGACGGTGTCCTCGGTCACCTGACCGGCGTGTCGGCGGTGGTCGATGCCTTGGATGCCGAACAAGGGGGCACACCGGTACCGGTCGAGTACTACCCGTTGTCGGCTACTACCGGTGACGGTGTGCCCGAGCTGGTGGAGGCGTTGATTGCACGGATGCCGGAGGGGCCGCGGTACTACCCCGAAGGCATGGTCACCGATGTGGCCGAGGCCTTCTGGGTGGCTGACCTGGTCCGCGAGGAGCTGCTCCACCGGGTGGCCGACGAACTGCCGCACTCAATTGCCTGTCGGATCACCGAGTGGGAGTGGCCGCGTGTCCGATGCGAAATCCTCGTCGAGCGTGACTCGCAGAAGGGCATCGTCATCGGCAAGGGTGGCAGCATCCTCAAAGAGGTCGGTACCGCCGTGCGGGCCCAGATGGAGCCTGGTGCTTACTTGGAGCTCTTTGTCCGGGTGGAGAAGCGGTGGCAGCAGCGCGAGGACACCCTCGACCGGCTGGGCTTCTGACCGGACAGTTCCGACCAGAGGGTCAGTCCCCGGGCACCGCACCAGCGGCGATGTCAGACAGGAACGCCACCACCTCGTCGCGGTCGAGGGTTCGCTTCATCGGGGGGACCCGTTCGAGCAGTGCCTTGCGGTAGCTGGCGGTGGCCAGCCGGCTGTCGAGCACGGCTACCACTCCACGGTCGGCACTGGAGCGGATGAGCCGTCCGGCCCCCTGGGCCAGCAGGGTCCCCGCTCGGGGCAGATCCACCGCACCGAACGCACCGGATCCGGCCAGATCCCGGCGGGCCTGCAGGACCGGCTCGTCAGGCCGAGGGAAGGGGATGCGGTCGATGGTGACCAGGCTGAGCGTGCGTCCGGGCACATCCACGCCCTGCCAGAAGCCGAGGGTGGCGAACAGGCAAGCCGACTCGTCGTTTCGGAACGCCTCGACCAGGGCTGGCTTGGGTAGATCGGACTGGGACAGGATCTGGACATCGAGCCGGGGACTGAGCGCCTCGACAGCGCCACGCATGGCCCGCCAGCTGGTGAACAGGGCCAGGGTGCGCCCGCCGGCCGCCCGGATGAGGATCTCGAGCTCGTCGTGCAGGGCCGGCTCGGCCTCGGGCTTGCGCCGATCCGGCAACGAGGAAGCCACGTACAGCAACGAGTTGGCCCGGTAGTCGAACGGGCTGCCCACGTCGAGGGAGTCGGTGGCGGCCAGCGGCATGCCCAGTCGCTCGGCCAGCCCGATGGGAATGGTGGCCGAGGTGAGCACAGCGGTGACTGACCCCCACAGCTGCTCGGCCAGGATGGGGCCGACGTCGATGGGCGAGACCCGCAGGGCCGGAGCCTTGGCGTTGTCCTCCACCCAGGCCACATCTTCCGCACCCAGCATGGCCAGCCGGGCCAGGTCCGAGGCCAGGTGTCCGGCGGCCAGCAGCACTCGGTCCCGCCGGGAACGCTCCATCGGCGGTTCGTTGTCACCCGCCTCGCGCTCGGCCCGGCGCAACTGGTCGACCAGGCGGCTGACCCGTCCGGTGGACAGGGCCAGCAGCGTGCCGATCTCTGGGTCGCTGCCCACTGCGGTGGCTCGAGGTGTCGCTACCGCGGTGGGCTTGGCTCGTACTACCTGAGGCAGTGGGGCCAGGCCGAGGTCGAGGCCAAGCGGTTCGGAGCCAGGGGCATCGCCGTCCGGTGCGGCACTGCCGAGCGGGTCGGAACCGAGGCCCCCGGTGTCCATGCCATCGGCCAACTGCAGATGGGGCACCCGCTTGCCCGACCACGGCCGGAGTACCCGGTGGAACACGTCGGCCAGGTCGGCCACGGAGTCGATGACACGCCCGGCGGCCTCGTCGCCGACATCGATGACGGAGCGGGCCGTGGTGGCCAGCGCCCGGAACCGGCCGGGGCCGATTTCGAGTCCGAGACTGTCGGTCATCACGTCCTCGACCTCGTGGGCCTCGTCGAAGACCACCACCTGGTGCTCGGGCAGGACGGCGCCACCGCTGGCCAAGTGTGCGCCGTAGAGGTGGGTGTTGACGACGATCACGTCGGCCTCGGCGGCTCGGGCCCGAGCATGCTCAGCAAAGCAGTCGCGACCCGAGGGGCACCGGAATGCGCCTGGGCACTCGCGGGCCGTGGTCGAGACCATCGCCCATGCTCGGAAGTGGGGCTCGAAGGGCAGCTCGGCTCGGTCCCCGGTGGGGGAGTCATCGGCCCACTTCACCAGGCTGCGCACCTGGTCGGCGATGGTGGCCGGATCCAAGGTGTCGACATCGGGCTCGGATGTGAGGGTGTCGTCAGCGTCGGGTGGATCCGCGGTCGCCGAGGAGAGGGAGAGCTGCGCGCCGCGGCCGCCGATCTCGGTGATCCGCTGCCGGCAGGCGTAGTTGCTCCGGCCCTTGAGCACGGCGAAGGTGAGGCCGTTGTCGGTGACTCCGGCTACCAGGGGCAGGTCCTTATCGGCCAACTGATCCTGGAGTGCTTTGGTGGCGGTGGCCACCACCACCCGCTCACCGGACAGTGCCGCCGGAACCAGGTAGGCCAGCGATTTGCCGGTGCCGGTGCCGGCTTGGACAACCAGGTTGCGCCCGCCGCCTATGGCGGTGGCCACGGCTACGGCCATCTCGACCTGCCCCGGTCGGGACTCGCCGCCCCCGGGAAGCCCGGCGGCCACCTGGCCCAGTGTGGTGGCCACCTGGCCCAGTGTGGTGGTGACCTCGTCGGGCATCCGACGACACTACCGGGCGGGGTGGGCCAGCCTGCAGCGGAGTAGCCAGGCGTCGGACGCGACGGGGGCCGTCCAGGGTTTGGAAGTGCCAGCCCGAACGGTGGGTACGGTGCGTCAGTGCCAGGCCGCGGCCAACACGACGGCCACGGTCAGGCCGACGGAGACGACGCACACCCGCAGGACGTTGGCCGGGAGGCGCCGCCCGTAGCGTCCGCCAATCTGGCCGCCGATAATCGATCCGGCAGCGATGAGGACCACTACCGACCACGAGATGGTGGTGAACAAGATGAACACCACCGCGGCGATGCCGTTGACGATCAGGGCCAGCACGTTCTTGGTGCCGTTCAGCCGTTGCAGGTCGTCGTCGATGAAGATGGCCAGCAGCGCCATGAGGATGACCCCTTGGGCAGCGCCGAAGTAGCCCCCGTAGATGCCGGTGACGAAGACGCCGAGTAGCAGCGGCAGGCCACCGTCGAGGTGCCGCTCGCCCCGGGTGGCCAGCCACCGGCTGATCCGAGGTTGGACGGCCATGAGCAACGAGGCGATCAGGACCAGGAAGGGGACTGCGGCCTTGAATGAACCGGGTGGCAGCGCCAGCAAGAGAACTGCCCCGGTGATCCCTCCGGTCAACGAGGCCGATCCGAGTTTGACGACCCGGGCCCGCTGGCCGCCGAGCTCGCGTCGGTAGGCCACCACCGCACTAGCCGATCCGGGTGCCAGGCCGACATTGTTGGAGACGTTGGCCAGCACGGGCGGGTAGCCCAGTGCCAGCAGGGTGGGGAAGGTGATGAGGGAGCCCGAGCCGACGATGACATTGACGGTGCCAGCGCCCAGCCCAGCCGCAAAGATGGCCAGCGCGGCCCAATAGGTCATGAGGAGGGTCTAGTCCCCCGGGGCAGGCCACTCAACCATCCCTCCCCACGGACGGTCCGAGCCAATCCTTGCGTGCCGGCTATGAGCACGTAGATGACTCGGCGGGCACGACTGGGCTGGCCGACGGGATAGGTTCACACTGTGCACAAGGACGACGTGAGCGCCGATGACGGAGACGATCGGGACGATGCTGTCCTGACGGCGGCCGACGTGGCTGACGGGCCGATCCCGACTCACGTGGCGTGCGTGATGGACGGTAACGGTCGGTGGGCAGCCCGCCGAGGGCTCCCTCGCACCGAGGGCCACGCTGCCGGTGAGGCTGCATTGCTCGATGCGGTGGACGGTGCGCTCGAACTCGGGATCCCGTGGATCACCATGTACGCCTTCTCCACCGAGAACTGGCGTCGTCCCCCTGACGAGGTCCGCTACCTGATGGGGTTCAACGAAAGCCTGCTGATGCGCCGCCGAGATGAGCTGAACGAGAAGGGCGTGCGGATCCGGTTCGCTGGTCGAAGGGACTGGCGGGTCCCCAAGCGGGTGCTGAAGCGGATGGACGAGTCGATCGAGTTGACCAAGGACAACCGCCGGTGCACGCTGACCATGGCGTTCAACTACGGCGGCCGGGCCGAGATCGTGGATGCCGTGCGTGACTTGGTGGCCGAAGGGGTCAAGCCCGACAAGATCACCGAGAAGTCGATCCGGTCCCACCTGTACTACCCGGACCAGCCCGACCCCGACCTGGTCATTCGGACCTCGGGTGAGAACCGGATCTCCAACTTCTTGTTGTGGCAGTTGGCCTACAGCGAGTTGGTATTCGAGGAAGCGCTGTGGCCGGACTTCCGGCGCACCCATTTGTATGCAGCCGTGCGCGACTTCCAACAGCGCCAACGACGCTACGGCGGTGTCACGTGATGGGCGGCGGGCGCTGGATGGAGGGGGCTGAGGTGGATGCACGCCATCGGGACGACGCGGGCGGTGTGTGGATCATCACCGGCTGGGTACTCGGCTTCATCCTCTACGTAGGTGTGGTGCTGGCCTGGATCGCCGGGTTCACTCCGGCGGCCCCGTTCGTCATCATCCCGGCTGTCTTGGTGGTGATGATCGGTGGGGGCAACCTGATCGGGGGCCGGTCTCGTCGACCGTCCCCCCAGTACAACCGTCCCGACCCGATTTCGATCAGCGCACTCCGTTCTGATGGAGCGGTGACTGCAGCGCGGGCCGTGCTCGATGCAGAGGGCCTGTCGGCATCAGAGGACGTGAATGCTCGCCTAGAAGCGAACGATGCCGACACCCCGACCGGGGGCACCGGAACAGAGCGATGACCCAGTTCCGTGACCGTGGACTGGTCCTGCGTACCATCCGGCTCGGCGAGGCGGACAGAATCGTCACGTTGATGACCGAGCACCACGGCAAGGTACGGGCCGTGGCCAAGGGCGTGCGCCGCACCACCTCCAAGTTCGGCTCGCGTCTCGAGCCACTCAGCCATGTGGCCCTGTTGGGCTGGCAGGGACGGGGCGACCTCGACACCATTAACCAGGTCGAGGTCATCGACACCTTCCGCCCGGTTCGCGAGGACCTCGACCGCATGTCGGCCGGCCTGTCGATGCTCGAGGTGGTGGACCAGGTGGGCCAGGAACGCCACGCCAACCCGCAGCTGTACTCCATGGCCGTGCGGGCCATCGCTGCTTTAGCCGAGCAGAACTCGCCCATGGTGGCCCCGGCGTTCTTCCTCAAGGTGCTGGCGCTCGAGGGCTCTGCCCCTGTGCTGGAGGGCTGCGTGTCGTGTGGCGAGGAGGACGACAGCGAACTGGTGGCCTTCGACATCGTCGAAGGCGGCATCCTGTGCCGCAGTTGCCGCCGAGGTCGCCCGCTGTCGCAGGACGGTCTGGCCCTGCTGCGCCGCACCCTTGGTGGCGGGCTGTCCGGGGTCCTGGCCGAACCACGGTCGTCAGCGACCGACGAGGTATCCGCGCTGGCCACTGAAGCGATCGAGGCCCATCTGGACCGTCGACTCCGGTCGGTCCGAGCCGGCCAGGTCTCCTGACGGTGCCGAGTCAGCCATCCCCTTCCCGGCAAATCGCTGCCCGGCCGTCCCCATCTGAGGCGACTGGTGCCCCGGTCATCTTGTGGTTCCGCCGCGACCTAAGGCTCACCGACCACCCAGCGCTGCTGGCCGCCGTCGACGAGGCCCGCTCGAGCGGCAGCAATGTGGTGCCGCTGTTCGTGGTCGACGACGGATTGATGGCCACGGGCGGACCGAACCGCCGGGCCTATCTGGTGCGCACCCTGACCTCGCTGGACGAATCCCTGGATGGCACGCTCACCCTGCGTCGGGGCCGTCCCGAAGATGTGGTGGCGGCGGTGGCTGACGAACTGGGGGCTGTGGCCGTCTATGCCACCGGGGACTGCGCTCCCTACGGTCGACGACGGGACGGCCGAGTGGCCGACGCACTGGCCGCAGTCGGCCGTTCGTTGCGCCTAGTGGGTTCGCCCTATGCCGTGTCGCCCGGGCGGGTGCTGTCAGGAGAGGGCAACCCGTATCGGGTGTTCACCCCGTTCCGTCGGGCCTGGACCGCCCACGGATGGCCGGAGCCAGTGGGCAAGCCCGTCGGGGCCAACTGGGCCCGCGGAACCTCGGACGTCACCCTGGCCGACATCGATCCCGACCCGGCCACCGTGACTGCCACCCTGCCAAGCGCCGGCGAGAGTGCCGCCGCCGAACTGCTGGACCGGTTCCTGGCTGGGCCGGTGGACACCTACAACGAGGACCGCAACCGGCCTGATCGGCCGGGAACGTCCCGGCTGTCGCCCCACCTGCGGTTCGGAACCATCCACCCCCGCCAGGCGCTGGCTCGCACTCCCCTCGGGCCGTCCGGTGACGTGTTCCGCTCCGAGCTGGCCTGGCGCGACTTTTACGCCGATGTGCTGTGGTGCCGTCCCGACTCGGCCTGGCAGTCGCTGTCGCCCACCGGTTCCCATCTGCGCTGTGACACCGGCCCCGAGGCGGATGCCCGTTTCGAGGCCTGGGCCCAGGGGAAGACCGGGTTCCCGCTGGTGGATGCTGGCATGCGCCAATTGGCCGCCGAGGGCTGGATGCACAACCGGGTCCGGATGCTGGCCGCCTCGTTCCTGATCAAGGATCTCCACATCGCCTGGCAGCGAGGGGCGGCCCTGTTTATGGACCTCCTGATCGACGGGGACCTGGCCTCCAACAACCACGGGTGGCAGTGGGTGGCTGGCACCGGCACCGATGCCGCGCCCTTCTATCGGATCTTCAGCCCCGATCGCCAAGCCGAACGGTTCGATCCCGACGGTGCCTACGTGGCCCGGTATGTGCCTGAATACGGAGCGTTCGGCTATCCGGCGCCCATCGTCGACCATGCCGTGGAGCGTGTCGATGCCCTGGCTCGATGGGAGGAGGCCAAGACGGCGGCCGCGGCTGCAACAGCAGATCCGTCAGCGGATCCGGCATCGTCGTGACAGCCGGATCATTGTGACCGCCGCTAGGGAGCAGGCCGAGGGAGCCCCGTTCGGCGTGTACGTGCACGTGCCGTTCTGTAGGTATCGGTGCGACTACTGCGCCTTCGCCACGTATACCGACCGCGATCACCTGATGGAGGCCTACTCGTCGGCGTGCGTCACCGAGATCACTCGGGCCGTCGAGCGCGACGGCCAGCCAGCGGCCACATCGGTCTTCTTCGGCGGGGGTACCCCGTCGCGGCTGCCGGCCGACCTGTTGGTCTCGGTGCTGGACGCCATCCCTCGAGCACCGGGGGCCGAGGTCACCGTCGAGTGCAACCCCGAGGACGTGACCAGTGCGCGGCTAGCGACGTACCGGGCGGCCGGGGTCACCCGCATCTCCCTAGGGGTGCAGTCCACGGTCGACCACGTGCTGGTCGGACTGGGCCGCAGACACGGTCCCGACCATGTGACCGATGCCGCCGCCATGGTGGCCGGTGCTGGGTTCACCTCGTGGAACATGGACCTGATCTTGGGCGGGGCGGGGGAGCGCGACGAGGATTGGGAGCGCAGCTTGTCCGACGTGCTCACCTTGGCCTCGCCGCCGCCCCATGTCAGCGCCTACGCGCTGACCGTGGAGCCGGGCACACCACTCGACCGGACGCCGGACCGGCACCCGGACGACGACGTGCAGGCCGGCCGCTACGAGACGGCTGACCGGGTGCTGTCGGCCGCCGGGTATGGGTGGGAGGAGATCTCCAATTGGGCGCTGCCCGGCCATGAGTGCCGGCATAACCGGCTCTACTGGGACCAGGGCGACTACCGGGGCGTCGGATCAGCCGCCCACTCCCACCAGGCGGGCCGGCGGTGGTGGAACGTGCGTACCCCGGACCGCTACGTGGCCCTGGTGGCCGAGGACAGTGCCGCACTGATGGCAGGGGAAGAGCTGCTCGATGCCGACCAGCGACGGTTCGAATCCTTGTCGTTGGCATTGCGGACGTCCGAAGGTGTCCCGGATGGTGCGCTGCCCGAGGACCCCGACCTCGATGGGCTGGTCGATCGCTCGGGCGGTCGTGCCGTGCTCACGGTGCGGGGGCGACTGCTGGCCAACGCGGTGACGGCGTACCTGCGGGAGCCGGACGACAGGTAGGCAAGTCGAGCGAGTCGAGCGACAAGGTGCGTTTCCGGTCAAGGCCTCAATCTGCGGACGGTGTCGACACCTCGAAGCACGTCGCCGCGGGCATAGGCCGAGTCTGCCTCCCCTATATCGGCGAGGGCCTCATAATCGCCAAGAACTCCTAGTGTTTCTTCGATCTGGGCCAAGTCCTCGGCATTGATCACCACGGCGGCCGCGCGGCCGTTCCGGGTGACGATCACTCGTTCGTTGTGGTGCTCGACGCGATTGATGACCTCGGACAGATGGTCGCGCACGCTGCGCCGTGACTCTGTGCTCATGGTCACTACTGTGGCGAACTCGTCGGCCACTGTCCAGAGCGGCGACGTCGTAGACCTGTTCGGTATCGACGGTCGGTGCGGCACACGGCTATGAAGTCGGAACCCATCGGGCCGGGTCACAATCCTGATGATGACCGGTCATCTGCGCCCCGGTCCCTGGCGGCGCCCAGGTCAGGAATGGAACTTGGGGTTCCCGAGTAGTCGGTGCAGGACCGTTGTCACGCGAAAGGAACCCATCGGGTCCCTTTTGCGCACAAGGAGACCGACCTGCCCCCCATGCACTACCGCCAGATGGGTGGGGCCGACCCGGTACCATTCGTGTTATGTCTGACCAGGAAGTCCCGAACACCGCGCCTGACGTCGATCCCGACGGCGACGCCGACACCGCCGTCCGTTCCGACCTGATGGAGAAGGTGGTCGGCCTGTGCAAGCGGCGCGGCTTCATCTTCCAGTCGGCCGAGATCTACGGCGGATTCCGCTCCACCTACGACTATGGCCCGCTCGGTGTCAACCTGCTCCGTAACGTCAAGAACGCCTGGTGGGAAGCGATGGTCCAGTGCCGCGACGACGTCGTTGGTCTGGACGCATCCATCCTGTCGCCGCCGGCGGTATGGGAGGCCTCGGGCCACCTGTCCAACTTTTCTGACCCGCTGGTCGACTGCATGAAGTGCCACCAGCGCTGGCGTGAGGACAAGATCGAGGGCGTCTGCCCCTCGTGCGGCTCGACCGAGTTCACCGAGCCTCGGGCGTTCAACCTGATGTTCAAGACCCATGCCGGACCGATCGAAGACGAGGGTGCAGTCGCCTACCTCCGCCCCGAAACAGCTCAGGGGATGTTCATCAACTTCGCCAACGTGCTCCAGACCACTCGTAAGAAGCCGCCGTTCGGGATCGCCCAGGTCGGCAAGTCCTTCCGCAACGAGATCACCCCCCAGAACTTTGTGTTCCGGACCCGGGAGTTCGAGCAGATGGAGATGGAGTACTTCGTGCCTCCGGCCGAAGCCCAGACCTGGTTCGAGTACTGGCTCGCAGAGCGGTTCAACTGGTATCTGGGCCTCGGCATCCCCGAGTCCGAGATTCGGCTCCGACACCACGAAGCTTCCGAGTTGGCCCACTACGCCGCAGGGGTGGCCGACGTGGAGTTCCTCTTTCCGTGGGGTTGGGACGAGCTCGAGGGGATCGCCAACCGGTCCGACTTCGACCTCAAGGCGCACGGCGAGGCATCAGGGGAGAAGCTCGAGTACTACGACCAGACGGCCAATGAGCGCTACGTGCCCCATGTGATCGAGCCGGCGGCCGGTGCTACCCGGACGATGATGGCCTTCTTGTTGTCGTCGTACTCCGAGGACGAGGTGGGGGGCGAGTCGCGCACGTTGCTGAAGCTCCACCCGAAGCTGGCTCCTTACCAGGTGGGCGTGCTTCCGCTATCGAAGAAGGAGACCCTGGAGCCGCTGGCCCGCTCGGTCTTGGCCATGCTGCAGCCCCACTTCATGTGCGACTACGACACCACCCAGTCGATCGGCAAGCGCTACCGACGCCAGGACGAAGTGGGCACGCCGTGGTGCGTGACCATCGACTTCGACTCGCTGGAAGACGGGGCCGTCACCGTGCGGGACCGCGACACTACCGAGCAGGTCCGCATCCCTATCGACGGTCTGTTGGCCGAGCTGCGCCGGCGGATGGACGCAGCCTGAGTAATCTGGTTTGCTCCCGATGGGCCGCAGCGCCCGGTCCGGTGGCCCGAGTCGCAAACCCATCACCACGATCGGAGCAGACATGTCAGCCAGGAAACCAGGGACGCCATCGAGCGCACTTGTCACGTCAGGACTCGTGGAGCTGGCGGCAGGGGCGCTCACTGGATGGGTCTATACGGCGACCCGGATGGGTGTGGGTGCAGGCACCGTCGATTCGAAGCGGATCCGTCAGTGGCACCTCGATCTGATCATGATGGGCACGGCCACGGTGGCGGCAGGCCTGGCTGCCCCCGATGCCTCGAAGCTGGCTCGGACGGCGTTGGGTGTGGGGGCGTGGACCAATGCCATGGCGTTCCTGCCGTTGGCCTTCAGCGACGACATTGAGAAGACCACGGCCTTCAAGGTGGCCGCCATCAGCTCGTTCGTCGCCACTTCGGTGGGATTCACCGGGATGGCGCTCGGAGCGCTCCGCTCCCGTAGATGACGAGGGCGCTCCGCT